>Ga0247844_1001831_pt1 | contig 36875 bp, 18 predicted proteins | sample LaCtaG_FD_192421 | JGI IMG/M metagenome (GOLD analysis project Ga0247844, IMG submission 192421) | Freshwater microbial communities from meromictic Lake La Cruz, Castile-La Mancha, Spain - LaCruzMarch201714.5m_1 | ecosystem: Environmental > Aquatic > Freshwater > Lake | place: Spain: Castile-La... | reverse complement strand
ATTTACCCAGCATGTGTAAGTTCAAAACTGTAAAAAATGAATTCTGTAAATGAAAACTATTCAAAAAAAAATGGATTAATAAAATCAAGCAAAAAATATAGGACTTTATAAACAGACTCTAATTATACAGTACAGACAAATGTAACAAACAATACATTAAAGATTGGGTTTGTTACTAAAACAACAGGCAACTGGGTGGCTGTGGACAATTTTCAACTGACTTATTTAACCGATGGTTCTCCTTATTTGTTGTTGACACCAACAGCACTTACATTTACACCAAGCTTAAAAGAAAAAACAGTAAATATAAAAGGTGGAAATTTGACAAATGATATTACATTGTCTGGCACCTCAGCTTTTTCTTTATCAAGAACCACAATAACTGCTGCCGAAGCAATGGCTACTGGTGGTGTTGATGTGATAGTAACAAGCAGTGCAACTGGCAATTTACCAAATGATAGTCTTATTCTTTCATGTGGCACTTTGCGCAATAAAGTGGTACTAACTGTGGCGGAATCTCCAATTACAGTTTCCACTGCTGGCCTTTTCTACGACCAATCATTGCCAGCTGCTATGTCAATCAATGTTGGTGGAGATTTGTTCTCCAATGTTGCTTTAACCGCTCCAATAGGAATTACTTTGTCAGAAAGTTCAGTTTCTGCTGTTGATGCAAAAGCAGGGAAAGCAATCACCGCAACATGGGATCAAGTTACACGTTTAGAGAATAAATATATTCATCTAACAAGTGGACTCAAGAAAGATTCTGTTCTATTATTTGCGGTGAATGACAATGTTATTTCAACTTGGGATGCTGATAACGCAGAAGTTACTCCTTCGAAACTGACAGATTTTGGTTGGAGTCAAACATTGGCTGATGGCATCACAGATGGTCCTGTCGTTTTCAACGAATACAATATCACAGGCGGATCACGTTTGGTTCCAGCTGCAAATGCCGCACATACTTATCATGGTAAAACCTGGATTGGACACCGCGTAGCCTATTTACGTGCTTGGGGAAGTCCTGCAACCAACGTATTTAATCTTAGTGTAAACCTGGAAGCTAACAAAACTTATGTTTTCAGAGCTGTATCGGCATGGCACAATAACGAAACAACTCCAACTTTCACCTATGCTGTAAATACTGCCAAAGCCAATCTGGGTACCACCTTGGGTTCTCAATCGGTTTTATGCACCGTGAAACAACAAAGCGAAGATTTTGGATTTGAATTCACGCCAACGACTACAGCTACTCATTACCTTACAGTTGCCAGCAATACAATCAATGACGCTATGTTTGGAGTTGATTATTTGGCAATATATCCTAAAGTTCCTGCTGGTCCAACTGCCGTCGATCAAACAGAAGGATCAGATATTCTGGTTTACCCAACAGTAACCGATGGAAGTATTCGTGTAGACTTAGGTGAGAAATCAGGTTTCATAAGTGTGTACGATATTACAGGAAAACGGATTCAATTCAAGGCCGTTAACTCAAGTATCGAAACCCTTACTTTGCCTTCAACAGGAATGTATATTATAGAAATAAAAACTGCAACTGCTAATAAAACAGCAAAAGTGATACGTTTGAACTAAAAAAACAATTAGTATATCTCTATCAAAAGAGCGCAAAGTCAACATGACTTTGCGCTCTTTTCAATTTAACCCATTCGACAATATCAGCTGAACTGGCAGATTTATAGCACAATAACAGAGCCGACTTTAATTCAAATATAAGTCAGAATTATACTGAAAACCTAATAATTAGTCTGTTTTAGAGTCATCCACTTAATTGACTTTTTTTTCACCCTACCTTTCATCGCAAGAATATATTTTTGCACAATCAAAATCTCTCTATTCCTATTTAGAATAGAAAGAATGATTTCAATACAAATAAAATAATTTACAAATACAAAAACCAACCAATTTTCTAACAATTAAATTTAATTACATCATGAAAAACAACTTTTACCTATTAATTGCGGTATTCTTTGCCGTGTTTGCTAGCACTTTAAATGTGCAGGCACAAACTGATGTTACAGCCACTTATTTGACAAATGCAGGATTTAACAACAGTTGTAATTACCTTGCAAGTGACGCAGCGGCAAATCTTGTTGTGGCCAATGGCGGAGCAAATATCAAAGTTGTTCCAGGATGGACAATTGGCACAATAGGTGATAATTCAGCTTCAGCTGCCTTCGAATATGGCTATGCAGGATCGTTAAATCTATCAGGTACTACGTATGGTTTTATTCCAACGCAAGGTCCTAATGCAGCTACAGGCGCAGGGAATGGTTCTTTAGGTGTTTCAGTTGCATGGGCCGCCACCGTCACTTATTATCAAACGGTTACTTTGCCTGTAGGTAAATACAGCATTGAATATGCTGCTTATAACTCGGGACCTAATGCTACGAATTACAGCAAGGTTGGCTGGGTTCCAACTTCAGGAACTTCTGTTGTATCAGCCAAAACCTCATTTACAATGGCAGCATGGACTACCGAAACCCTTACGATTACCGTTGCCACTCCAACAACTGGCAAAATACAAGTAGGTATTGGTTCTCCGAATACAGGTTCAGCCACTGTTGGAAGGATATTTTTTGATTATGTGAAGTTAACCGAACTTCCTGTAGACAAGGCTGAACTTCAAACTCAGCTAGGAATTGCTGCCGCTATGTACGGTAGCCAGCAACCTGTAGGTGCATCAACCGTTTATGCAGATTTAAATTCTGCTATAGTTTCTGCACAGGCAGTTTACGATAATGCCAGTGCTACTGTAGTACAAGTTTTAGGACAAGAAGCTGCATTAAAAACAGCCATTGCCAATGTGAATAGTGCAATTACGTTACAGACACGAGCAACTACCTGGACGACATTTCCTTATAATGCTACCTCAGTTATTGTAAATCCAAGTTTCGAGAATGCTATTGGAGCAGAATGGTTGAATCCTAACTCATTTGCAAGACCAAACAGTACTGCAATGGGCGCTTACAAAGCAGGGACCTATTTTGTTGAAAAATATGTAGGAAACCCGGGCAATCAAATCAACCTTAACATATCGCAAGTTATTAACAACATTCCTAATGGTATTTACAGGGTAACAGCAGGTGCACAAGCCATTCAGCAAGCAACTCCTGCAACTTATCCAGGTAAAGCATACATTTTCGCAAATGCTGATTCTACCGAAGTATTTATCGTAAACAATTATACTGTTCAGACAATTGTAACCAATAACACACTCAAAATTGGTTTTGTAACTAAAACTACTGGTAACTGGGTTGCATTGGATAATTTCCAATTATCTTATTTAGGCGACCCTAAATCAGTATTAAATTCTTTGATTAGCACTGCCAATGGAATGATTGCCAGCCCACAGAATGTTGGTGCTTCAACTGTCTATACAGCTCTTGGCTCAGCGGTATCTGCTGCGCAACTGGTTTCTAATAATGCAAGTGCTACAACTATTGAAATTGCAGCTCAAGAAACAGCTATGAATACTGCTATTGCTAATGTAAATGGTGCAATTTTATTACAAACCAGAAAAGACACTTGGACAACATTGCCAATGAATGTTACTTCGGTAATAACAAATCCTAGCTTTGAAATCAGTGCTACTTCTGGCTGGACAAATGTAGGCGGCTTTGGCGCTCAGAGCAATAATTCATTCGCTTTGAAAGCGGGAACATTTTACGTAGAAAAATGGCAAGGTTCTGGCAATTGGACAGGTCTGAAATTATCTCAAAGAATTATTAATATTCCAAATGGAGTGTACAGTCTTACTGCAGCTGCTTTGAATGATCCGAACACTACTGGTGGTGCGTTTGTATTTGCCAATGCTGTTACAGCAGAAGTATTTACTTCTAACGATTATTCTGTTACTGTTACTGTAACAAATAATGAATTAGAAATTGGATACGAAGTTGTGAATGGTGGAAACTATGTAGGTGTGGATAATTTCAGACTTACCTATGTAAGCGATGGATCGCCTTATGTTATCTTAAACCCAACAACATTATTCTTTGATCCAATCAGTTTCACAAAAACATTTGTGGTAACAGGTGCTAATCTTGCTGGAAATTTATCGTTGACACCTCCTACAGGAATTAGTCTTGATAAAACTTCATTGACACCTTCTGAAGTAGCTGCAGGTTCAACAGTTACTGCTACTTTTGATAAAGCAACTGCTATTATAGGTGGAACTATTACTGCAACAAGTGGTGCTGTTTCTCAAAATGTAACTGTAAATGCTTCAGCAGATCTAAGCTGTTTTACTCCACTTTATTCTACATTGACTAATATTATTACCGATCCATTTTGCAACAGTCTTACTGGTTTTGCAGGCTGGGGTGGAAGAAGCATTGAACCAACTTATATTCACTGTGGATTGAATAGCATTAAAATTACTGGTAAATGTGGAGGATCTTTGGATTTTAATTTGACAGGGAAAATTCAGGGTAATAAAACATACCAAGTAAAAGCAATGGTAAGTACAAACGGAACAGGTGAAACTAAAATAGGTATTAGTGGCGCTACTGCTGTAGGACTTATAAATACTATTTCTACTGCTGCAGGCGAATGGTTGCCATTGACATTTACATTTACTACCCAAGAAACAATTACGTCTGCCAATATGTTTTTGAACAGTTGTGAAACACAAACTGCTACCGAAAGTTATATCGATAATTTTGAAATGTACGATATTACTTCAACCATTACAGATGCTAATGAATTGTCGGCAAACAAAGAATTCAGAGCTTATGTGGCTGACAAATATATTGCAACAGACTTCAATTTGTTACAAACCTCAGAAGTTCAGTTCTCAGTTTACAACATGCAAGGAATGCTTATTTCTAAAGAAAAAGCAACTTATGCAGCTGGACAAAACCATAAAGTGATCAGTACCAATCTACCTTCGGGAATGTATATGGTAAACATGACTTCGAATGGTAAGTCTGTTACACAAAAAGTGGTTAGATAACATTTTGAATTTTCAATAATAAGAGGCTGTTTCAATTCGTTGGGGCAGCCTCTTTTTACGGATACTTATCTTTTTTGACATTATTTTCCTCCATTAAAACAAAATAAAAGGTTATTTTTGTTCCGAATTAATAATCAATAGATCCAATCTTTATGAGAAACAAAATTACGCATTTCAAAATCAGCTCTTTGCGTACAATTCTATTCCTTTTGTTAGCAATTGTATCTTGTGGCAAGGCTTTAAGCATAAGCACTTCAACAACTGTTTACAGCGGAAACGTGGTGGCCAAAGAGGGAGCTTGGTGCTGGTTTGCCGATCCACGCGCTACACATTACGAAAATGCTGCTGGCACCATCAACAGTTCTTACATTGGATACATTGATGTACATGGAAATATCAAAGCTACGCAACATAATTTCCTTACCGGAAAGAACAATGAAGTCTTGATACGCTCCTATTTTCAACCCGATGATCACGACAATCCCACGTTTTTGGTGTTGCCCGATGAACGAATCATCATTTTTTATTCCAGGCATACCGATGAAGCTTGCTTCTATTACCGCGTTTCGCAAAAGCCGGGTGATATTACAACATTAGGTGCCGAAATGAAAATCATTACCACCAGTAATACCACTTATCCTTCACCATTTATCCTCTCCGACGACCCAACGCACATCTATCTTTGCTGGCGGGGCATCAACTGGCATCCTACTATTGCCAAATTATCCATCCCCGATGCGCAGGACAACTTAAGCGTTACATGGGGACCTTATCAAATAGTGCAATCTACAGGTTCGCGTCCGTATTGTAAATATGCTTCAAACGGAAAAGATAAACTGTACCTGACCTATACTACAGGGCATCCCGACAATGAATATCCAAACTATGTGTACTATAATTACGTGGATATTAATACGCTTCAGCTGAAAGACATTTCAGGAAATCTACTGTCCACCATTGCCAGCGGAGCACATAACGTGAACAGAACAACTTACCCAACTTCTTACCCGAATGCGGTAGTGGATATGCCCACTAATCAACGCGACTGGGTATGGCAAACTGCCTTGGACAAAGATGGATTGCCTGTAGTGGCGATGGTTCAGATTAGCAACGACAAAACCGTACACAACTATTATTACGCAAAATGGACCGGCACTACCTGGCGCAAAACCTTTCTAGCATTCGGCGGAGGACGTTTTCACCAAACAGCAGGACTGGAATTGTGCTATAGCGGTGGAATGGCCATTGACGACAGCAATCCCAATATCGTGTATTGCTCAGTTCCGGTAGTAGGCACTTCGGGTACCGTGTTCGAAATAGTAAAATATAGCATTGGAACAGATGGAACAGTTACTTCCACCGAACAGATTACCACCAATTCCACGCTCAATAATGTGCGCCCATTTATAATTGCCAATTCGGGAAATTCACCCATGAAGCTGACTTGGATGTATGGCAATTACTACGACTGGATAGTGAGTTCATCGCAACCAATGGGATATCCTACTGGAATAAATTCCGACTTTGCATTGCCAACTGACAATATTGATTTGACCAATGGATTATTGACCAATGAAAATTTTGATGGCACAATTACAGGAACAGCGCGTACCACAGGCGGTGTGTTGGTTTCCACCAAAGATACCTATGCAACTCTTGCAGCACAAAGTTCTGCGGCATTCTCTGTATCACTCACTCCCTACATTTACGAAGGTGCTTACAGCGGAACATTGTTGAAAATGGGCTTGCTTACTTACGGATTGAACGGAACAACCCTAAAACCGTACTTGACCATTGGCACAACAACATATAACAGTACTAATCTGCTTGGCACTTCCGATGTGTGGAAAACAACGGCGCGTGGCACTGGAGGAATATGGTACGAACCAACAAAACTCAAATACTTCAACCTCACATTAACGTATGAGAACGGTGTGTTAAAGATATTCCGCAACGGACTGATTGACCAGGTGATTGAAGTTGCCAATTTGCCATTGAGCGACCTAACGTTGGGTGGTTTTACCGGTTGGATTGAAGATTGCCGCATCTACAACCGCGCCATTACACAAGGCGAAGTGAAAAAATTGACTGAAACAAGTCTGGCCTATGCCTTCAACGCTACACTTACCAAAGATGCTGAACTGGACGCGATTACTGTTCCTCAAAACATATATACCGACATAGTGCTGCCTGCTAAAACCACATCTGCCAATGCCATTGTCTGGACATCAAGCAATTCAGGCGTTATCACAATTGCCGGATTGGTTACACTTCCAGCCACTGCCACAGCCGTAACATTGACTGCCACTGCCAACGGATTGACCAAAACATTTAATGCGACGGTGATGCCGAGGAACATTGATAAAAATAAAATGTTTGCATACTCATTTGAAACATCAGATTTTTATACAAATAATAATGTAAAGTATGTATCAGATAAATCGGGTAAAGGAAACGACGGTATCGTTTATGGAAGTGCCGTGGTAGCCGGAACACTCGACCTATCTGCCAATACTGCCGCTGGCTTTACCACCAACGGGTACGCCACAGCGCCAAACGGGATTCTCAATACCCTGCGAAGTTGCACCTTTCTGGCAAAGATAATACCTGCAAATTTAAACGGTGCACAGCGCATTTTCGATTTCGGGTCGGGAAGTGGTAACAGCATCCTCCTGCGAGCCAATGCTTTTACGGCCGGATATAAATACAACGGCGGTGCAACAGTGCTCATTAACTCTTCATCTGTATTAACTGCCGGTGTGGAAGCAAAAGTAGCCATGACATTTGATGCCAAAACCAAGACCACAAAGGTATTTCTGAACGGCACCGAAACTGCATCTGCCACAACCATCATCTACGAACCGTGGCAATTATCGGCCATTGCATCCAATACCCGCAACTATATTGGCCGCACACAATGGTGGGATTCATCGGTAGCTGCCAGCAATATCGACTTTGTAGGTACAATGGATGATGTATATCTATATGACATTGCACTCACAGCGGCCGAAATAGCGCAGGTACAATCAAATGCAGGAACAGGAATTGGCACATTAAAAAATAATTCTCTGTCAATGTTTCCAAATCCTGTAAAGAAGAACACCGATACACAAATCAATTTCGACTTCGCAAGCAAGGAACTTCAACAAACAAAGATAGAAGTAATCAACGCTATTGGTGAAAGAGTCCAGTTATTGCAACCAGTTTCCTCTCCCGTTACCATCAAAGGACTAGCCCAAAGTGGAGTGTATATGGTAAGGGTAATGAATGGAAATGATATGATAAGTAGCAGCAAATTGGTGGTGCAGTAAGATGAAATAATTAATAATTAACAATGAATAATTAATAATGAGTAACTTATGTTCTATTGATATGAATATTGAAACAACAAATCATCTTTCGGCTGAAGCCAATACCATATTTTTATTTAAGAATGGGCTAAAGCCCAATCCTATTGAACAAAAAAAACTCATAACAAAAAAACACAAAAACCAATACTTGCATAATTCCTTGCAATTTATCCCGTATTTTTACGGGAGGGGTTAGGGGCTCTTTAGGGGTTCACTTTTTTGACATAATTTTCAACTCTTCCTACCAATATCTGTCGTACATTTGCATTATCAATACAAGATACCTATAAAAATACATCATGAAGAAGTTTCTACTGCCTATTATATTTGCTGCAATTACAATATTGAGCAACAATTTAAATGCGCAAACCAACCTGATATCCAACTGGAATGCAGGTACAAAGACAGGTACGGGTACATTACCAACAGATGTGGGCTGGTTATGTTCGCCTAATGGGACTTTGGGTTACAACTTAGTTAATGCAAGTCCAGGTTGTCGCTTCCTCGATTACAATGTTACCGGTGGACATACCGGTTTTACTTTTGGTGGCGCAAACCTCATCACCCGAATAATGTACATGCGCTGGGATGGCGGCAATGCAGCCAGCTACTATACTTATCCGGTTACACTTGCGGCTTGCAAGAATTATACTTTCTCATGGAAATATAGCTTGGGAGCCAATGCAACCGCCGCCACCATTACAACTGGTGTTTGCACTTCCACCAATGGAACTACGGGCACTATTGTATCACAGCCTTTCGTGTGTTCCACCACTTTAAAGACTTTTCTGGGCGGTTCCATGTCATTTACCCCAAGCGTGTCGGGCACTTATTACCTATCTTTCAAATGTACAACTGCAGCTATGTGCGGAATAGCTGATTTGTCGGTGGTAGAAAACAGCGCACAAGCACTCACAGTTTCACCAACTACGCTCACTTTTGATGATATCAATAAAACAAGAACCATTAGTATAAGCGGAAATGCATTGGTAGATTCAGTAAAATTGGAAGCACCCACTGATATTACCTTGAGCAAAAATGGGTATACAGCTGCCGAAGCGCAATGTGGCGTGTCACTTACTGCCACTTTCGATGGAAGTAGAACAATCAAAAACGAATTTATTACCATCAAAAGCGGAACCTCATTTTCTAAAACAATAATGGTTAGCTCAATTTCTGGCGATGGTGCTTGCTATACTCCTCTTTATGCCAACAAAGTCAATCTTATTGCCGACCCATTTATCAACAGCTTGGGCAATTTTGCTGGATGGGGAACCAAATCATTGGATTCTATATCGACTTATTGCGGTAAATACTGCGGAATGATTTCAGCAGGCTCGGGTTCTATTGATTACGCATTGGCATTGAGCCCTTACAAAAAATACCGCATGAAGGTGATGGTAAAAACCATTGGCGGTTCTTTTCAGTTGGGAGTATCTAAATACGACGGAACAAGTGCCGATATCAACCAAGTAATAAATACCAATGGCGAATGGAAAGCGTTGGATTTTACTTTCAATTCTGGTCAAACTGTAACGGGTGCGCTTACTTTTTTCAATAATTATCAGAAAGACGGCACAACAGGATACATTGACAACTGGGAATTGTACGAAATTGGCGAAGTAATTGGTTCGGAAGCCGTGATTACTAACAATCAAATGACCGAAGCAAACGTAAAATCTACCATTCGCGAAATGTTGGCCAAACACCTGGTTTATGCCGAAGGACAATACAAAGCGGGTGGATATTTTGGTAACGGACAGAGCGTGGAACATGGCGCAAGGACCAATGCCGATTATGCTTTGATATATTCATTCCTCTATAAATACGCACAAGACCAAACATTGCCCAATGGAATGACCATGGAAACGGTGAAGCAACACGCACTGGCCGCCATTCGTTATTCATACAACACACACAAAACAGGAACAGTAAACTGTACCGACGGCATCAAATGGGGCATTGTGTGGGAATCATCCATGTGGTGTACCTCCACAGCTTATGCTTCTTGGTTGATGTCTGCTGAACTGACCGTGGCCGATAAGGCAGCTATCAAAACCATGGTGATGGCCGAAGCCAATTATAACCTGTCGCGCACCATTCCAACTCAAGTAAACTCAGATACCAGAGCAGAGGAAAACGGTTGGGATACCAACATTATGGCCATTGCCACAGCCATGTATCCCGAAGAGAAGAATGCAGAAGCATGGGATTATCGCTGCAAGCAGTTTGCCATGAATACCTACAGCGTGGCATCAGACTTAATGAGAAAAGACCCGACCACCGATGTGGTGGATGGAAAAACCATTGCCGACTGGCACATTGGGGCAAATCTTTTTCCCGATTACGCCTTGGAGAACCACAACTTCTTCCATACTTCGTACTTAAACATCCCCATTCAGGAAATGTCTGAGTCATTGTTGGCCTACAAAGCGGTACAGAACCAAACTACACCCGCATTTGCCATTCCAAATGCATTGAAGCACAATGTGAAAAATGTATGGAATACGCTATTGAAAGAACTAATTATGGCCGATGGCATTGAAGCTATGCCAAACGGTAACGACTGGTCAATGTACATATACGATGAACTTTCCACCTATTCGGCCATGGCTTGTATCTATAAAGATGCCGATGCGTTGATGTTGGAAAGCATTATTCTTCAATATGCCAAAATGCGCCAGGCAACTACGGCCGATGGCTCGTTTTTATTGAACCCTGATGTGGCAGAAAGACGTATGGCAGTAACTGCACGCAGATTGGTGTTTGCACATTTGTACCACGACTTTTTCCCAACAACCGGAATGGTGGCTACCAAGTGGGCGGATTTCAGCAAACAACATGAAACTACCAAACTATTACCCTACAGTGGTATTGTTCGAAGTAATAATGACGACAGATTTGTAACCTTCTCGTGGTTCCAATCTGCTGATGGTACAAGTTATAAATCGTACATGGGCATGGTTTCACCTAACTTAGTGGATAATAGTAATCTTATATTTCCTTTTAAAGTTGGAAATGGAGGAAACTTTACCGGATACGTAGACGTAACAGGCTACACGCGCAGTGCATCGTTAGTGTCAAACACATTTGCATTGTACCCAAAAAGTTTTTCCACAACAGGACGGTTGAATTTGACGGGCGGCAGCATGACCAAATATCTCACTTTTTACGCTACTCCAGGCAATGCCGTAATCTATCAAGAAGACATGGTAGCGGGTGTTACTGGTTCTGTAGCCAAAGACGGTGGATTGATGATGGGAATTACCACAGACATCATGACCCGATTGTCGCGCACACTTTACTCCCAAGCCGGAAGCATAAAATCCAACGGCGATGCGGTAAGTTCCATTGCCGGTAACTGGGTGAACGTGGACAATATTTACGGAATGGTGGTGAATGGTGGCAGCGGAATAGCTTTTGGAGAAAAAGAACTGAGCACTTCTGTGTACGTATCCAAACTTTATGGCTCATACTCTACAGTAGCCAAGGCATTTACTTCGGGCTCAACTGTTTATTCGCGTTCCGCAATAGTATATCCCAAAGTAAATGCAGCCACTACGCAAACATTAGCAGCCCGTGCAAAATACCCAACTGTAGCCACAGGCTGGAAAGCCACCGCAGCCGAAGACCCAGACGGTCGTCGCTACCTCTTGATGTCGAACTTCCGCTCGGCCACATCGTCATCTGTAAGTTTAGGATATGCCATAGGAGCACCAGTATTCGACAAAGTAACCACCATAAACGACACCATTGGAACCGCCACTTTCAATTCCATGCTCAATGCATCGGCACCCAACGAATTATATACCTACGTAAAAGCGGGCGCATTGCCACTTACTGCCGTACAAGGTGATAGTCCTTACACGGTTTATGTCAACAATGCCAACGCAACTGATGTGAATGCAGCCATTTCTATCTGGAACAATGGTGCATATCAGACTTTGAACACCGTGATAAAAGCCAACGATTGCCAGTTTGTGAAAGTTGTAAACAATGTGTTGGTATCGCAAACAGCTACATTTCCAGCAGGATATCGCAACATATCGAGAGGTAAACATGTAGTGGCCGACACACAATGGCCGGAACATTTTCCAATGGCAATAATAGATGAAGTTGACAGCACCTACTATCAATCATTGGCACTACCAACAGTAGCAGCACCACAAAACCTAACCATCCGTTTGTGGAGTTTAAATGCCTGCAACAAATTGATAGTAACCTCACCACTCGGCATTGGAGCAAAAGAAGTATCCGTTCAAACATCACTGGACGGAACAACATTCACCACCATACAAACAGTTACATTGAGCAATACTACCGAACAACAGACAATTGATTTCCCCGAAACAGACGCAAAATATGTGAGGTTGAAAATAAACTCGTCTTATGGAGATAAGAATGTAGGAGTAAGTGCGGTTGAATTGTTTGGGTATCCCAAATAACCCCTAGCCCCTAAAGGGGGACTATGCAAGTATTGGTTCTGATAAACTTTGATTTGATAAATAAAAAAATATAAAGCGAATAGAATAATGAAAAATATAAAGAATAATAAAGAAATCAATACTAACTTCAATTCCCCTTTAGGGGTTAGGGGTTCTTTCTCTTATCCCCCTTTAGGGGTTAGGGGTTCTCTTCTCAATCCCCCTTTAGGGGCTAGGGGTTCTCTCATTTTATTTACACTCCTACTTTCCCTCATGAACGCTTCCGCACAAGTCCCCAATACCGATATGATGAAGGTATTAGGAGGCAGCTACGCAATGGGTAACTCCACTTACGCACGCGAATCAGCCACAAGGTCGGTAACCATCAGCGACTTTTACATGAGTAAAAACACGGTTACCAATGCACAATATGCAACCTTCCTCAACGAATACGGTAGTGCAATGGTAAAATCGGGTGAGTTTGCTGGCAAGCCACTTTTCAAAGAAGATACCTGGGGCGTAATAAACGTAAATGGAACATGGACGGCAGCCGCAAGTTACGCATCATTTCCTATGATAAAGGTAACATGGTACGGCGCAACAGAATATTGCAAGTGGAATGATGGCCGATTGCCCACCGAAGCAGAATGGGAATACGCCGCCAAAGGAGGTGCCAGTTCGCAGGCATTTACTTATAGCGGAAGCAGTACCGCCGTCACTGTAGCTTGGTTTTACGATAATTCAGGTCATAGCAACAAAGCCGTTGGCACAAAAACAGCCAATACCTTGGGACTATATGACATGAGCGGCAACGTGTACCAATGGTGTTCCGACTGGTTTGGACGGTACAGCGACTTCGGAAAAACGGGCGACTTGAACCCAACAGGGCCACAAGACGGAGCATCCAAAGTAATACGCGGGGGATATCGCTCCTTGGGTTCGGGTGACCTGCACCTCACCAACCGCGAAAGCATTTCGCCCGACGAAAGTCTCAACTTCGTAGGCTTCCGTTTGGTAAAAAACAATTTGCCAACAGGCCTGGTTTCGGTCAATGAAACCATAAGCATTTTCCCAAATCCTGCCAGTACCAACATAAACATCAGTTCTACCGATGCTATAGACAAAGTGCAAATTATCGATAGCAACGGACGGATGCTCTACAATGCCAAAACGCCCAACAACAATATTGTCCTCACCAATTATTCAAATGGGTTGTACATCCTAAAAGTAATTTCGGGCACAAAAGAAACCATTAAGAAGATAGTGGTAATGAAATAGAAAATATAGTTTTTGATAGAATATACATCCATTCATTCCCGTAGGGCAGGTCATTGACCTGCCCTTTTTGCATCATATCACCACAACTCCCTGCCAACAGCGATGCCGATATTGATAAATTAAAAATATATTACAGAATAAAGCAAAGTTGACTACAAAACATAAACCATATCCGCACCAGGAAGTTTAACCGAAAAGTGCATTGTAAGTGAATGAATATTAAAAGCTTTATTAGGAAGACTAGGGAAATAGGACGTTAGAAGTCGTGCTCCCTGTGTTTACAATATTTGGCACATAAAAGAGTAACTTCAACATTATTTTTTGAAAAAAGAATTGTATCTTTGAAAGATTGAAAATGAGGCAAATACATGAAGTTTTTTAGTCTGTAATCCTTTGCCCAGCGGGAAATTCCTATAAAATGGAAGACAAGAAACCCCATAATAATTGTATTGTTAACCAACGTGTTTTATATAATACTATTAGTTCAGATGTCAAAATACCTTAAATGATTAATTATGGATGATGTATTAAAAACAAATGATGCTCTATTAAAAGAGAACCAAGATTTACAATTAGCAAATAACGCCTTATTGTCATTACACAATAAGAACAACTATGAATACTCCAAATCATTTAATGACCTGAAAAATTCAGAATCAGAATTGACTTTGGCACTTCATAGTGAAGAAATGGCTTGGTGGGAAATGGAAGTTAGAACAGGTAATGTTACTTTTGATAAACTAAAAGTGGATATGCTGGGATATACTCCCGAAAAGTTTACGCACTACTCACACTTCACTTCTTTGTTGCATCCAGCTGATTACGATGCTGTCATGAAGGCAATGAAAGACCACTTCGAAGGCAGATTAAAAAATTATGAAGTTGAATATAGAATTCGAAACCAACAAGGTAAATATGTATGGTTTTATGATTTTGGTTCTATTATAAAAAGAGATAGCAATGGTAGTCCTTTAATATGTAAGGGCTATGTAATAAATATAACTGAAAGAAAAAAACAAATGGAAGTATTGTTCCTTATCAACAAAGCTGTTGAATCATCGAGCGATGCCATTGGGATTTCGGACATTCATGGTCATCATTTTTATCAGAATAATGCACTAACAACTTTATTAGGTTATGATACGGCTGAAGAATTAGAAGTAGCAGGAGGCGGACAAGCCATCATTAAGGACGCTATCATTGGCAAAAGGATGTTTGAGGATATTATGAGCGGTAAATCGTGGTCGGGCGAGTTAGAGATGGTGAAGAAAAGTGGAGAAGTAATCCCTACATATGAGCGCGCAGATGCAATAAAAGATAACTTTGGTAATATAATAGGACTTATAGGTCTTATTACTGATTTTACAGAACACAAAAAAGCAGAAGCAGAACTAAATGAAACCAATCAGATGCTACAAACGGTTTTAGATAATTTTCCGGGTGTGGTGTTTTGGAAAGATAAACAATCTAGTTATTTGGGCTGTAATAAATCATTTGCAAAGGGAGCCGGATTGAAAAACTCTAGTGAAATAATTGGCAAAACTGATTGTTATCTTCCGTGGTTTACAACAGAAGCAGACAATTATCGCGCTGACGATTTAGAAGTAATGGAAGGTAGGAAGGTTAAACTTCATATCATTGAGATGCAACATCAATCAAACGGTGAAGTCATTTGGTTCGACACCAGTAAGTTCCCATTGCTCAATTCACATGGTCAAGTAATTGGTGTGATTGGTATATCCAATGATATTACAAAACTCAAAGCTTCAGAATTGAAATTAATTAAGATGAACTTAGAGCTTATTGCACAAAACAAAGAGATAGAGAAACGGGCAGCGGAATTAGTTATTGCCAATAAAGAACTTGCATTTCAGAATGATGAGAAGGGTAAACGAGCTACAGAATTGACTAGAAGTAAAAAATTACTTGATGACACAGAAAGTGTAGCAAAACTTGGCGGCTGGGAGTTTGATTTGGTTAAAAATAAGTTGACTTGGTCCGATGTTGTTTATCAGATACATGAAGTTGGTCCAGACTATGAACCAACTGTTGAAACAGCAATGGGATTTTACGTACCGGAATCCTTATCTAAGGTTATTAAAGTTGTAGAAGATATCTTATCAAAGGGTACGCCTTATGATTTAGATCTTGAAATGATTACCGCTAAACAAAATAAAATATGGATAAGAAGTATAGCAAAGGCTTATTGGAAAAACGGCAAAATAGTGAAAATTGGAGGCATGTTTCAAGATATTACCGAAAAAAAACTATCAGAAATAGCATTGTATAATTCCAAACATGAATTGAGAAACTTTGCAGCACATTTACAATCAATTCGTGAAGAGGAAAAAACAGCAGTAGCCAGAGAAATTCATGACGATTTAGGTCAAATATTAGTAGCTTTGAAAATTGATTTGGGGCTATATAAGATGAGAGTAATAAAAGGCGATCAAAGTGTAACGGCAGAAATAGAAAAGCTAAATCAAATTACTGATTTGGTTGATAGAACAATTAAAACCACCCGAAGAATTATGACTGGTTTAAGACCCGAAATAATTGATTCAATGGGACTTATAAATGCCAGCAAATCATACTTGCTTGAATTTGAAGAAAGGTATAACATTCGTTGTCAGTTCAGCAGCTCGGTTCCTGAACTAAAAACAAATCCAACGCAATCGCTGACACTATACCGTATTCTACAGGAAAGTCTGAATAATATTTCAAAACATGCAAAAGCAACAGAAGTAATAATTCATCTTTTCATCAATAAAAACAAATTGATTATTGAAATAAAAGATAATGGAATAGGGTTTGACATGAATCTGAAAGTAAAACACGATTCATATGGGATGTTAGGCATGAAAGAAAGGGTGCTTATATTAGATGGTGAATTAATTATAAATGGCAAATTGGGCGAAGGAACAACTGTTAGAGTTGAGATACCATATGAGAACTAACAATTCTAAGTTTATTCTTAGTTTCACTATTTACATACTACGTTTGGTGAATGTAGGCGTATAAGTTTTATTTTGAATAATGCCGTTAACTAGCTTGTTATAATGTCATTATGGCTTTGTTGGAAGCAAAAGTGATACCAACCAAAAAACAAAAAATGGCAAAAGCGAATTAATTCATAAACAACTAAAATGTATACTCGCTCCCCGTAATCTTGTAAACACTATCACTCCATTAACGCTTCAGACAGAAAATGTTCTAATTGCTCTGGTTTTACATTTACAGTGAGTTGACCATTTATTGCCCAAGATATATGCCCAGTTTCTTCGGAGATTACTATGGCTATTGAATCGGAATGTTCAGTAATTCCTAGTGCCGCGCGATGTCTTAACCCCATTCGTTTGGGTATGGATTGGTTTTTGGATACTGGCAAAATACATGCTGCCGCTTTTAGTTTGCTATGTGAAATAATTAATGCTCCGTCGTGCAATGGATTGTTCTTGAAGAAGATACATTCTATCAAGCGTGAATTGATGGAGGCATTTATGTTTTCGCCAGATTGGGTATAAAAGTCCAAGTCATTTGTACGTGTCATCACAATTAATCCTCCAGTTGAACTTTTGGCCAAGTTACGACATGCCAATACAATTTGAACCAAATCGAAATCGGTTTTCTCCTTTTCAATATTATTACTACCAAAAAAACGCTTGATATAGTTTAAAAAGCTCCACTTTTTGGTGGTGCCAATCCGTGAAAAAAATCGTCGAATTTCATCTTGAAACAGAACAATTAACGCAAAAGCACCAACACTTACCACCCTATCGAAGATTCCGCCCAATAGTTCCATTTTAAATACATATGAAACTAGAAACCAACAGATAATGAAGGCAAGGATTCCTACAAAAATATTCTCTGCTCCGCTTCTTTTCAGTAGTTTAAACATTTGGTATAGCAGTATTGCTACCAGAAAAATATCAACTATGTCTTTAATACCGATTTGAAAACCCATAAAATAAATTTTTATATTTACAATTAAGCAACTGTACTATTGTAGCATTTTTCAAAAATGGTAATAGCTTGTCTTGCTTCTTTTACATCGTGTACTCTTAAAATATTTGCCCCGCCTATTAAAGCCAACATATTGGCGGCTGTCGTTCCGTTCAAAGCATCTTCGGCAGTTGTTTCAAGTGTGTTATAAATCATAGATTTACGAGAAATGCCAGCAAGAATAGGGACGTTAAGTTCCTTTAAACACGACAGTTGGTTTAATAATTGAAAGTTTTGATCTACCGTTTTCGCAAAACCAAACCCAGGATCAATAATCACGTCATTAACTCCCAATAGTCTTAGCTGAGACACACGCTTTTCAAGAAAAAACATTACTTCTGAAACCACATTTTCATATTGAGTTTGTGTTTGCATTGTTTGTGGTGTCCCTCGTGTATGCATCAATATGTACGCAACTTGCAAATCGGCTATCGTTTCAAACATTAAATTGTCCAAAGTGCCACCACCAATATCGTTTATCATGGCTATTGGGAAGTTTTTTACAACTTGACGCACTACACCCGATCTAAATGTGTCAACAGAAATAATTAAGTCTGGAAATTTTTTTAGTATTAAAGCTATTGCCTCAGAAACTCTTTTTATTTCTTCATCTTGCGTAACTACTTCAGCGGTTGGACGAGTTGAATAACCCCCTATATCTATGATTTGACCGCCTTCGGTAATTATTTTTTCAACACATTGTAAAATTCCTTTGTCAGAAACGAATCTGTTTCCTTTGAAAAATGAATCGGGAGTTACATTTACAATACCCATAACGATTGGAGTTGACAGGTCAACCAATCGTCTATTTAAGCTCATTTGCAATGAATTATTGCCCATAATCAGATTTGAAATATTGAGTGTTTTTAGAAATGCAAATGTAAGAAAATATAGCGATTAACTAGTAACAATGATGAAAAATAGAAAAAAACACTAATAGGAATACTATTTTGCAAGTTATCTAGTTATTAGAATATGAGAAATTTATCTAAATCAGAAAAAAAATAAATCTCATTGGCACTTTAGAAGAAAAAAAACACTATTTTTGCAGAGCCATTATTAAAATCGGGTTATTCTTTATTTATTATACTTTTATGAATTTGAAAACTATAGCTAAATTATCGTCATTATTTTTGGTAATTACAATGATTGGATGTGCTTCTAAATCTTCCAACGATGGTTATTCTGCTCTTACCGGGTGGAAATACAATGATAAAAATGGTACTGGGTTCACTGTAAAAAGTGACTATATTACTGAAATTCCAAATGGAATGGTGGCAATAGAAGGTGGTTCGTTTACAATTGGTGAAAAGGGAGAGTTTGTAACTGCACCACGTGATAGTAAACCTCGCCGAATTACCGTCAGTTCGTTTTATATGGATCAGTATGAAATCAGAAATTTAGATTGGCGTGAATACACCAACTGGATGCAAGTGGTTTTTGGCAAAACTGCTCCAAAATTTGTAGCCAAGACACAGCCGGACGGAAAAGTTTGGCGTGAAGAGTTGGCTTACAACGAACCTTACTTAGAAAATTATTTTTCGCATCCTGCCTTCGATCAATATCCTGTAGTAGGAGTTTCATGGGAACAAGCAATGGATTATTGTACTTGGCGAACCGACCGTGTAAATGAATTGGCATTGATTAATGCTGGAGTTATTTCAGCTCCTAATTTCAAAAACTTACCTAAAGATGCTGACTCGATAGCAAATGTTTTTGTGTTTAACACTCAAAAATACTTGTTGCAAGACACTTATAAACCAAAAGCTGGCAAAAACCCAAGAAAGAATTTAAGCGACTCAATTAGAAAAGTGGATATGTCTGATGGAATTCTCTACTCAGAATACCGCCTACCTACTGAAGCTGAATGGGAGTTTGCTGCTTATTCAATTATTTCGGGCGCTGATGGTTTAGTACCTGAAGGAAAAATATATCCTTGGGCAGGTTCACAAGCTCGTAATCCTTCCAAAAAAGAATTAGGTCAAATGCAGGCTAACTTTGTACGTGGACGTGGCGACATGATGGGCACTTCGGGAAGCTTGAATGATAGAGCTACAATTACTGCCCCTGTAGATTCGTATTACCCAAATGATTTTGGACTATTCAACATGTCTGGAAATGTAAACGAGTGGGTTTTGGATGTTTATCGGTCAACTTCTTACGATGATGTGGCTGAATACAACTCATTTAGAGGAAATAAATATTTGACACCAAAGGTTTCAAATCAAGATAGTACAGGTCATAACATATATGTGCTTGATGAACTTGGCCGTATTGCTACTGAAGTTGCCAAAGATGATGATGTCCGCAACTATAAAGATGGCGATGCCAGCACTCAATTATCTAGCGACTATACTCAATTTGGCGATTCAAGCGAAATGAATGCCTTGATAAATGCCGGTAGAAAAAATGATATAACTGATATTTTACGTCCACGAGTAACCAATAAAACTCGAGTATATAAAGGCGGATCATGGAAAGATCGTATTTATTGGCTCAATCCATCCACCCGTCGTTATTTAGATGAAGACAAATCAAGTAGTGATATTGGTTTCCGTTGCGCAATGAGTATGATTGGCAGTATTGACAAAAAGTAATGTTTTATGGTTTAAGACAAATAAAAAAACACTCGTTCTACTCGAACTGGTGTTTTTTTGTATCAGTTATAAGTATTTTCCAATGAAAATAACTACTTTTGCACTCTCAAAATAGAATTAAAAAACATAATTTTTTTAGAAATTGAATGACATGAAGAGAACCATAATTGTTGATGCACTTAAAAGAACTGATTTTGGTTCAGAAGTAAATATTAAAGGTTGGGTAAGAACACGAAGGGGTAATAAAAACGTAAGCTTTATTGCATTGAATGATGGTTCAACCATCCACAATATTCAGTTAGTAGTTGATAATGAAAAGTTTGGTGATGAGTTTTTGAAACCAATTACAACAGGTGCCTGTTTAAGTGTGACTGGCAAATTGGTAGAATCGGTTGGACAGGAGCAAACTGTGGAAATTCATGCTGATGATATATTGATTTATGGTACCGCTGATTCTGAAACTTATCCATTGCAGAAGAAAGGCCACACCATGGAGTTTCTGCGAGAAATAGCCCACTTGCGTCCACGTACCAATACTTTTGGTGCCATCTTTCGCATTCGTCACCACATGGCTATGGCCATTCATTCATTTTTCCACGAACGTGGCTTCTTTTATTTTCATACTCCAATTATTACGGCTTCCGACTGTGAAGGTGCAGGACAAATGTTTCAGGTAACGACCATGAACTTGTACGACCTAAAAAAAGATGAAGCTGGTGCAATTGATTACAGCAACGACTTTTTTGGAAAACAAGCCAGCTTAACTGTTTCTGGACAATTAGAGGGTGAATTAGCTGCCATGTCAATGGGTGCAATTTATACTTTTGGTCCAACTTTTCGCGCTGAAAACTCCAACACACCTCGTCACTTGTCGGAATTTTGGATGATTGAACCTGAAGTTGCTTTCAATGAAATTGAAGAAAACATGCAATTGGCTCAGGATTTCATTCAGTATTGTATTCGTTGGGCATTGGATAATTGCAAGGACGACTTGAATTTCTTGTGCAAAATGTACGACAAAGAGTTGATAGAACGCCTTAATTCGGTGGTGGAAGATGACTTTATTCGCTTGACTTATACCAAGGGTGTTGAAATACTTGAAGCTGCAATTGCCAAAGGTCACAAATTTGAATTTCCAGTGGGTTGGGGAACTGACTTGCAGTCGGAACACGAACGCTACCTGGTTGAAAAACATTTCAAGAAACCAGTGATTTTGACCGATTATCCTAAGGAAATTAAATCGTTCTATATGAAACAGAACGAAGATGGAAAAACGGTACGTGCCATGGATGTTTTGTTCCCTAAAATTGGAGAAATAATTGGTGGTTCACAACGTGAAGAGGATTTTGAAAAATTGAAAAATCGTGCAGACGAAATGGGTGTTCCCACAAAAGATATTTGGTGGTATCTGGATACTCGACGATTTGGTACTGCACCACATGCAGGATTTGGACTTGGATTTGAGCGTTTGTTGCTTTTTGTTACGGGCATGACTAATATTAGAGATGTAATTCCATTTCCACGTACGCCAAAAAATGCCGAATTTTAACCTTGAGGGGTAAAAAATTGGCTTACAAAAACAATTCAAAGAATATTTGCTAAATCAACTCTTTTTTCCAGGTTTCTGTAAACAAAAATGAACCCAGTTGGTTGTATAAAATAACTATTATTAATCACTCTATATTAGAATGGACAAAACTAAAATAAACGAATTGGACAATGTAGTCGTTCGTTTCTCAGGCGATTCAGGCGACGGAATGCAACTCACTGGAACGCTTTTCTCCAATCTCTCGGCAATATTAGGAAATGAGATTTCCACTTTTCCAGATTATCCTTCCGAAATTCGCGCTCCACTTGGTACTTTGGGTGGCGTTTCTGGTTTTCAAGTTCATCTAGGTTCTAGCAAAATATATACTCCCGGTGATGATGCTGATGTTTTGGTAGCTATGAATCCAGCAGCTTTGAAAGTAAATGCAAAAAGCGTAAAAAAGGGTGGTATTATTATTTTTGACACCGATGCTTTTGAAAAATCCGATTTAGTGAAGGCAGACTTCAAAACGGATAATCCTTTTGAAGAATTAGGAATTTCTGAAACAACCCAATTAATCCCGGCACCGCTATCTACGCTGACACAAAGTAGCTTGGAAGGTTTTGGTTTTGATAACAAAACAGTACTACGTAGCAAAAATATGTTTTCGTTGGGTTTGATTTGTTGGTTGTTTAATCGTCCAATCGACCAAGCCATTCACTTTTTGGAAAACAAATTCGGTAAAAAGCCAGACATTTTACATGCCAATGTAAAAGTATTGACTGACGGATTTAACTACGGAAATAATTTGCATTTGTCTATTTCTACTTATTTGGTAGAAAAATCACACGACACTCCGAAGGGAACCTATACCAGCATTAGCGGAAATAAAGCTACTGCATGGGGATTAATTGCAGCATCACAAAAATCAGGTCTGGAATTATTCTTGGGAAGTTATCCTATTACACCTGCCACCGATATTATGCACGAATTGGCTTTGCGCAAAGATATGGGCGTAAAAGTGGTTCAAGCAGAAGATGAAATTGCTGGTGTTGCTTCTGCCATAGGTGCAGCTTTTGCGGGTGACTTGGCAGCAACTAGTACTTCAGGTCCTGGCTTAGCTTTGAAAGCTGAAGCCATAGGCTTGGCTGTAATGGCCGAATTGCCATTGGTTGTTGTAGATGTTATGCGTGGTGGCCCGTCAACAGGATTACCTACCAAGACTGAACAAACCGATTTGTTGCAAGCGCTTTATGGTCGTAACGGTGAAAGCCCTGTAGTGGTTATGGCCGCAAGTACGCCTGCCGATTGCTTCCATTTTGCATTTATGGCAAGTAAAATTGCTTTGGAATATATGACACCTGTTATTTTATTGACCGATGCTTTTATTGGCAATGGAACTTCGCTTTGGAAACTGCCTAAACTGGCTGAATTGCCAGAAATTAAACCGAACTTTGTAAGTCCTGACATGGAAAATTATAAAGTGACTTCCCGCGATGAAACAACAAAAGTAAGATATTGGAGTGCCCCGGGAACTGAAGGTTTTGGGCATAGAAATGGTGGTCTTGAAAAAGATTATTTTTCCGGCACTATTTCATCCGATCCGTTGAATCATGAAAAAATGGTGGCTACTCGCGAAGAGAAAGTCAACAATGTAAACATGATAATTCCTGAATTAAAAGTGGAAGGAAATGCATCTGCCGATTTATTGGTAATTGGGTGGGGTGGAACCCATGGACATTTGATGACTGCCGTAAATTCTATCAACAAGAAAGGTAAAAAAATTGCGTTAGCACATTTCAACTATATTAATCCACTGCCAAAGAATGCGGTAGAGCTGATTAAAGGTTACAAGAAAGTGATTGTTTGTGAATTAAACAGCGGCCAATTTGCAACTTTTTTACGTTCTAAAGTTTCTGGAGTTGAATTTTTGCAGTACAACAAAGTACAAGGACAACCTTTTACAGCTGTCGAATTAGAAGATTGTTTTACCGAATTACTAAAATAGCATTCTGACTGATAATAATGTTGTATTTGTATTCAGTTTATAGCATTATCATTCATCAAAAGAAAAAATCAATTGTCTTAATAAGCAAAAACTCCCATCATGGAATCTAATATATCAACAGTAAAATACGCAGCAAAAGACTTTAAAAGTGACCAATATGTACGTTGGTGTCCTGGTTGTGGCGATTATGCGGTGCTCAATACACTCCAAAAAGTAATGGCCGAAATAGGTGTACCTCCCCACCAAACTGCCGTAATCTCTGGTATCGGTTGTTCTTCGCGTTTACCATATTACATTAGCGGTTATGGTTTTCATACCATTCATGGGCGTGGTGCAGCAGTAGCTACAGGCGTGAAAGTGGCCAATCCTAAATTGTCGGTGTGGCAAATTACTGGTGATGGTGACTGTTTGGCGATTGGAGGCAATCATTTTATTCACAGTGTACGCCGCAATGTAGATATTAATGTTTTGTTGTTCAATAATCAGATTTACGGACTTACAAAAGGGCAATATTCACCAACCACCAAAAAAGGATTTGTAACCAAATCATCTCCTTTTGGAACGATCGAACGTCCATTTCGTCCTGCGGAACTGACTTTTGGAGCCCGCGGAACATTCTTTGCCCGTTTGCTTGACGTGGATTTGAAAAACTCTCAAATCTCCATTACAGCCGCTGCCAATCATGCCGGAACTTCGGTGGTTGAATGTCTTGTGAACTGCGTCATTTTCAATGATGGAGCGCATGGTTATTTGGCTGAAAAAGAAAATCGCGCCGACAGATTAATCATGCTGGAACACGGAAAACCTATGATATTTGGAAAGGAACTAAACAAAGGTTTGGTACTTGAAGGATTCAATTTGAAAGTAGCTACCATTGGTAAAAACGGAATTACTGAAAAAGACATTTTGGTACACGATGCCAGTTGCGAAGATTCTACACTTCAATTGAAATTGGCTTTGATGGAAGGTCCAGAATTGCCAATAGCCATGGGGATAATCCGCGATGTGGTTGAAGAAACTTATGATTCTGCCGTTGAAAAACAAATTGCCGATGTGCAAGCAAAATCGAAAATAAAAACTTTTGACGATTTGATTGCCACTTGTGAGCAATGGGAAATGTAATCAAAGAAGTTACCTATAAAAACCGATATGAGTAAGTACTTGTATCGGTTTTTTTATCTCTAATTGTCCAAATTATCATTCATTCGAACAAACATGAAACAACTAATTTTATTTCTGGCATTTGCAATTTCAATTCTTTGTAGTGCACAAGCAGCTGACGATAGGGCGTATTTGGTAAAAGTAGGCGATACTGCTCCGAATTTTACATTGAAACTTACTAATGGTAAATCAGTAAAGTTATCCGATTTGAAAGGAAAAGTGGTCATGCTTCAATTTACTGCCAGTTGGTGCAGTGTTTGTCGCAAGGAAATGCCGTTCATCGAAAAAGATATTTGGCAGAAACACAAACAGAACCCAAACTTTGTATTGTTGGCCATTGACCGTGACGAGCCGCTTGAAACAGTTCGTAAGTTTGCCAAATCCATCCCCATTACTTATCCGATTGGATTGGACCCAAAAGCTGACATTTTTGCTTTGTATGCCGTGCGTGAAGCGGGTATTACACGTAATGTTATCATCGACAAGAATGGAAAAATTGTCCTACTCACGCGTTTGTATACTGTGGAAGAGTTTTCAAAAATGACACAATTGATTGATGAGATGTTGAAATAACTACAACATTCTGTGTAGAAGCATTTTCCTCTATTTGTTCTAAATTGTATCAAATATCTATTTTGTTATTTGCTAAATAATCTATTCTTTTCCCCTAAATTTTCTATCTCCCTTAATGACCTTATTTCCATCCTTCATATGTTTTTGTTCAAGTACTTTTGTAGCATAAAGTGAACTGTTCGTTTCGAGCGTTAACTTGGAATTGCTTTCTGCCAAAATTATTACACAAAACACATTTCAAGATGAGAAATTACCTGTCAATCATTAAATTTGCCTGTATTGTGGCGGTGTTTTTTATTGAAATAAATCCGCTTTCGGCTCAAACTGTGACCAATACCAAAGCAGAGGTAATTGCCATTATTACCAAAGCGAATGATTATTGGCAAAAAAACAATACTACCAATGTAAGTTCTTTTTGGGACAAAGCCGCTTACCATACGGGTAATATGGAGGCGTACGCAGTTACTGGAAATGAAGCATACAAAACATATTCGGAAACATGGGCAAAATACAATAATTGGATAGGTGCTACAGGAACCAATAAAAATAAATGGAAATTTAGCTATGGAGAGGGCGGTGATTATGTGTTGTTTGGTGACAACCAGATTTGCTTTCAGACCTATATTGATTTGTATAACCTGACGCCTGACCCAGTGAAAATAGCGCGTGCCACCGAAGTGATGAGTTATCAAATTGGTACTACGAATAAAGATTATTGGTGGTGGGCTGATGGATTGTATATGGTAATGCCTGTAATGACTAAAATGTATAAGTTGACAGGGAATCAGCTTTACCTTGATAAACTATATCAATATTTTAATTATGCCGACAGCATTATGTATGACAAAACGGAACAACTCTATTACCGCGATGGTGGTTATGTTTATCCAACTCATACTACACTGTCGGGGAAAAAGGATTTCTGGGCGCGCGGTGATGGTTGGGTTTTTGCTGGTCTGGCAAAAGTGCTTAAAGATTTGCCTTTGAACGATGTACATAGACCTTTGTTTGAGTATAGATACGTCAATTTAGCCAAAGCGCTTATTAAAATACAACAGAAAGAAGGCTATTGGACACGAAGTTTGCAAGATACTGCACAAGCTCCGGGTAGAGAAACCAGCGGTACTGCTTTTTTTACTTATGGTTTGCTTTGGGGTATTAATAATGGTTATCTAGATAAAGCTACCTATTTACCAGCTGCCGCAAAAGGCTGGAGTTATCTATCAACTATTGCCATGCAACCCAACGGAAGTATCGGTTATGTTCAGCCTATTGGTTCGGCTGCTGTGCCTGGACAAATTATTACGGCTACAAACGTTACTAACTTTGGTACTGGGGCATTTCTACTTGCAGCATCCGAATTAACCAGATTGGATGGTTTGCCAACAGGTATAAAAGAAGCAATTACACCATCAAACAATATATCAATATCTCCAAACCCTGCTTCAACCAGTTTCACAGTGGAAAGTAAAAATAAAATAACTGGATATATAGAACTGTTTGATTTAGATGGTCATCTACTGAAAAGGGTACATGCAACTGGATTGATAACTAAATTGGACATTTCTTCGTATGCTCCCGGAATTTATTTGCTGAAAGTAAATAATGTTACACAGAAAGTGCTGAAGAAATAGAAAAATTGGAAGCACAAATACTTCAGCATAACCTTTTAATGCCAAAGTAAACCGTTTAAACTCAAATATATCTTGCATAGTAAGCCTCTAAATTCAGGAGTTTTCCCCTTTTTTGCCATCCATTATTTGCTTGATGTATTCTGTTGGCGACAATCCATATTCATCTTTAAAACATTGCCTGAAGTAGGAGGAACTGCTTATCCCCACAAGGTAGGAAACTTCCGACACCGTATATTTGCCGGTGAGCAGCATCCGTTCTGCATTTTGAATCTTTATTTTCCGTATCAATTCATTCACCGTGATATTGGTCAGTGCTTTTACTTTTCGGTAGAGCGTGGAATGGCTCATGTTCATTTTTTCGGCAATATAGGCAATGTTGATTTGCTCCGAATCCAGGTTTTCTTCAACAATGGCGGTGAGCTTATCGATAAATTCCTTGTCCAACCTACTTATCGATTCTGAAATAATCGTTTGCTTGTCGGTTATGGACGACGATACTTCTACAGCCATTTTCTTGCGCGACTCCAACAAGTTATTCACCCTGCTTTGCAGCAATCCAGCGCTGAAAGGCTTGGTGATATAGGAATCTGCCCCCACGTTGTAGCCTTCGGTCTTGTCCTGCAACGAGTCTTTGGCAGTCAACAGAATTAACGGAATATGGCTGGTGCGCATGTCATCTTTCAGTATCCGGCAAAGCTCAACTCCTGTCATTACGGGCATCATGATGTCGCTGATAATGATATCGGGCGTACGGTCGAATGCCATTTCAACGCCCGCTTTACCGTTGGCGGCTTCCAGTATTTCGAAGGTGTCGGCAAAAGAGGTGGCGATGTATTCGCGTATCTCGTCATTGTCCTCCACAATCAGCATCAGCCCTTTCGAATTAGGATTATGTGCTTCGTGTTCCTGTTTTTCGGGCTTAGCTTCCGCATGCATCTCATTTGTATACTGGTTATTGGTGGCAAATCGAAACTTGAACGACGAACCTTTCCCTGGTTCGCTTTCTACAGATATTGTTCCCTGATGTAGTTCTGCCAGACTTTTCACAAGCGATAGACCAATGCCCGAGCCCGAAACCTGATGTTCGTTGTTTACCTGATAATAGCGGTCGAAAATGCGCGATTGATTTTCGGCATCAATGCCCACGCCCGTATCCCGCACTTCTATTTCAGTCACGGGCTGTCCATTGTTAACAGCACTGCGCATGATGATGGAGATTTCTCCTGCTTTGGTATATTTCATCGCGTTGGATATCAGATTGTCCAGTATGATGGTGATAATTTCAGGGTCGTAATACAGCGTAGTTTCCTTTGTTTCAATCAAAATGTTGAACTTGATATTCGGATTTTGGTTCAGCCCCTCGTATTTAGTACCCGTTTCTGTTATCAACACCGACAAATCGTCTTTGATCACGCAGAGGTTTTTATTGTTGGTTTCCGTTTTGCGGAATTCCATAATTTGATTAATCAGGTTCAGCAGTCGGATGGCGCTGCGGTGAATGAGCGATATCTTTTTGTTGTGGGCCGGAGTAAGCGTTTTGTCGGCTTCAAGGTCTTCGAGTGGCCCAATAATCAGGGTTAAAGGAGTCCGCAGCTCGTGGGCAATGTTGGTATAGAAGCTCAGTCGCTCGTCGTTCAGTATCTGTTCCTGATGGTGGTTCTTTTGCTCCAGATAAAGGCTGTTCTCCAGGTCGAGTCTGCGTTTGTAGAACCTGATAATGTATTGCAACAACAATATTATTAGAATAAAATAAAAGGTTTTTGCCCACCAGGTCAGCCAGAAAGGAGGTTGAATGGTGATTTGCAAAGTCGTTATTTTATCCGACCATTCTTGATTTCGCAGGCGCGACTTTAGCATAAATTCATACGTACCGGGAGGAATATTTCTAAAAGTAACCTGTTTTTCACTTCCCAGGTTGTACCACTCATCTTCCAGTCCTTTTAGCTTGTAGGCATATTCTGTTCCTTCGGTCAATCCAAAGTCAAGCACATTAAACGAGATGCTGAAAGTGTTTTGAAAATGTTCCAGTTCAATGTCTTCATTTATCGGAAGAGTTACGGCATTGTCGGGCTGTGCGGTTTGTTTGTCGAAATAATTGAACTCGGTGATGGTGGCTGGGGTCGAATTTAGCGACTGCGAGTTTTGTGCTGAGTTGAAATAACAGACCCCGTTTTGCGAACCAAAATAAATGGTGCCGTCACTGGTTTTAGTAACCAAGCCGGAGATAAAGTTGCCACGGGGTATGCCATCGAGATAATTGAAGTTGCCAAATTTATTCGTTTTCACATTCAAGGAGCCAATGCCAGCATTGGTACTAAACCATATATTTCCGTGTTGACCCTCGATAATGGCACACACATAGCTTTCGGCCATTCCATCTAGCTCTGTAAAAACCTTGTACTGCATGTCCATGGCCGATTTGAAGCGCACCAATCCCTCACGGGTAGCTACCCAGATTTGATTTCTGGAATCCCTGAAAATATGATGTATAGCGTTTGAGCAAAAACCATTGCTGATATTGATTTGTCGTATCAACTTAAAATCGGGGGTAAAAATACCAATTCCTTGTCCCAATGTTCCAATCCAGAGTTGCCCTTTGTCGTCCTCCGAAACACTGAGCACCACATTGTCGGGCAGTTTGGAGTTTTCCAAAGTATAGCTGTTCACCTTTCCCGTTGGCAGATGGTACGAATAAAGGCCTTTGTAAGTGCCAATCCAGATATTCTTTTTGGAGTCTTCATAAAAACAGCGAACGGCCACTTCATTTTTTATAGCACTTATTCTCTCGAACCTTTTGTTTTTAATGTCGTATTTGACAATAGAATTACTGCTGGACCCAAACCACAAATTACCTTCCGAATCTTTCATGGCCGACACAATATAGTTGTCGGGGAGGTGCCCCGTTTCAATGCTGAAATGGTTTATCTTTTGGTTTTTTTCGAATACATCAATGCCACCGCCGTCGGTTCCTATCCAAACATTGTCTTGCTGGTCAACGCATAAACCACCGGCTACTTTGTTGCTCATGCTGTTTTTTGCCCCACGGTAAGGCGAGTAGGACAGCGTGTTCAAAAACCGTTTGTTGTTGCTAATTACGTTCACACCTCCGCCATAGGTCCCAATCCAAATGTTGTTAAAGGCATCTTGGTAAACATCCTTCACCGTTTGATAAGACAATCCGCTCTCGTCGTCATTGGCATAAATGTGTTGAAATGTTATCAGGTCAGGATTTAGCAACGTGGTTCCTTCAAGGTCAAGGATATTAATACCGCCCTGACTTGTAGCCAGCCACAGCTTATCATCGGCAAACTCCTTGATGGCCGAAATTCTATTGCTCGACAAAGAGGATGCTTTGCCGGGGATATTTCTAAATACGGTAAAATTTTCGGTCTTGGGATTGTACAATGCCAATCCTTCGTTGGTGCCAACCCATACATTTTTTCTTTTGTCAATGCAGATGCTCAGTACTTCTACGCCCGGTAGTGAGGTTGGATCATTGGGGTTGTGGGTAAAGTTTTTTATCTTGCGGTCTTTCAACGTCAATACACTCAGTCCGTTGAAAACATGACCAATGTACAGCTTTCCCTGGCCGTCGTCGGCAGCAGACCAAACATGATTACTCACAAATCCTGGTACGGTGGCCTTGTTGTAGTGGCTGAATGTTTTTGTCTTTTTGTCAAAATAATCCACTCCGCCATAATAGGTGCCAATCCACAAATTATTATCCGCACTGTGGGCAATGTAGGTAATATCATTGGTTACAATGCTGTTCGGGTTTTTCGGGTCGTTGGTATAGTAGGTAAATTTCTCTGTTTTAATGTCAAATGCATTCAAACCGGTTCGCTGGGTGGCTATCCAAACTATGTTATCGGTTTTGTCAGCCAATACATAGTTCAGTTCATTGCTGTTGATGCTGTTGCTTTTTGGGGTGTGCTTTTTGTAAACCCTGAAGTTGCGTCCATCAAACCTGTTGAGGCCCGATTCGGTTGCAAACCACATGTAGCCCTGTTTGTCCTGCGTAATTCCCGCGATATTACCGTTGGACAAACCCTGCTGCATGCCCAGTTTCTTTATTGAAAAAGGTTCCGCCGTCAACAACAAGGAGGCAAATAAGAAGGTAAACAAGAAGTACTTTTTCATCGATACAGGGTTTTGTAATATTTTATTTGATGTTGTGGGGTATTTGCAAGCTGTTGACAGCGTCTTTATTCGCAAATTAGAAAAAGAATACCTTTGATGACTTGTCATTTGAGAATACGAATGCAAGATATAAAGAAAAATCCAAATCTCAAAAAAATACATTTCAATGTTATTGAGGCTTTACATGTTTGTAATATGCCATAATAGGATTATTCCCAAACAAGCTCTTATCAATATTTTGTCCTTATATTTATGCTAATGTCAATGTTGCAGTGGAATATATTGGCATGTAAGTGCCTTGTAATCATGACTTATCTATTACTACAACCCAGATTTCATTGTTCTCCATCGACGTACAATTCCTTAAATCAATTCTATTTCAAGGAGATGGCTGCTGATTATTCAGCTTACACTTTGCTCTGTTTTTGACGATTTTGTAACACATTAATGACGAATTTGTATATTCTAAGCGGAATAAAATTGCTCTAATTTTGGCAGTCGATAACTAAGCATACTTATTTGTCGAAAAGTACAACCTTAAAAAACAATACCCGTCATGAGAAAAAGTTACATTGTAGCATTATTTTCCATTATCAGCATCATTAGTTCTGCCCAAACAGGCAAAGAACTAAAGTTCCAAACCTGGGCACTTACCCCTCCAATGGGATGGAACAGTTGGGACTGTTTTGGACCTTCGGTAGTAGAATCGGAAGTGAAAGCCAATGCCGATTATATGGCTGCCAATCTTAAACAATACGGTTGGGAATATATAGTGGTGGATATTCGCTGGTACATCGACAATCAGACCACGGGTACCTATAATGCTTACGCCAACTCTACTTTTATTTACGACCAATACGGTAGATATATGCCGTCGCCAAAGCGCTTCCCTTCTGCTGCCAATGGCGCTGGATTCAAACCACTGGCCGATTATATTCATGCAAAAGGCCTGAAGTTTGGTATCCACATTATGCGTGGAGTGCCAAAAGTGGCTGTAACCAATACGCTACCTATCAAAGATGGTGGTGGCAAAACAGCTGCCGACATTTATACCACTGCCGAACAATGTACCTGGTTGCAGGACAACTACACCGTGCTATCCAAACCTGGAGCACAAGAATACTACAATTCAATTTTCGATTTATATGCTTCGTGGGGTGTTGACTTTGTAAAGATCGACGACCTTTCGCGGCCTTACCACACCGACGAGATTTCAATGATTCGCAAAGCCATTGACAAAACAGGACGCCCGATTGTGTTGAGCATGTCTCCCGGCGAAACTCCAGTAGCCAATTTTGACCATGCCCGTACACATGCCAATATGTGGCGCACAGTGGATGATTTCTGGGACAACTGGAGCCAACTGAACTATCAGTTCAACGTGTGTAATAAATGGACACCATATATTGGTCCTGGAACCTGGCCAGATGCCGATATGTTGCCATTGGGACACATTGCCATTCGCGGCGAACGTGGTGTGGACCGTCAAAGTCTTTTCACACAAGATGAGCAGTATACCTTGATGACACTTTGGAGCATCTTTAAATCTCCTTTGATGTTTGGTGGTCATTTGCCAGATAACAATGCATTTACAAAAGCTTTAATCACCAACGAAGAAGTACTTGCCATGCACAAAACGGCAGTAAACAACAAGCAGTTGTACAATCAAAACGACCAGATAGCATGGATTGCCGACGATCCCAACAATGGCGATAAATTCCTTGCCCTTTTCAACAATGGTGGTGATGGTTTCATTACTACCAAAAGCCTGCTTTATCGCAGCGGAACAGTTTCGCGCCTTACCGATAACTATGGCGTAAACATTGATATTGCCATATCGCCCGAAAGTACTTCACTGTACCTTATTGCCAATGATGGTGGCGACGGATTTACCAACGATCACGCCGACTGGATTAATCCAACACTTTACAAAGCCAATGGTGATTCTTTGAAACTGACAAATCTTACCTGGGAATCGGCCACGACAGGGTGGGGAACCATTACCAAAAACAAAAGCATCTCTGGCGGTACACTGAACGTAAAGGGAGTGACCTACGCCAACGGTATTGGAATACACGCCAAATCAATCATCTTTTTCCCAATTCCAGCCGGTTATACCCGTTTCAAAACCTTTGCGGGTCTTGATAATGGTGGTGCCAGCCAAGCAGGTGGAGCAACTGTTGAATTTTCTGTTGCCACACAAGACCCAACTTTGCGCAATGTGGATGTGGATAGAACAATTGCTAACACTGGACGCATCAGCCGCACTTGCCAGCGTGCAGGAAAAGCTGTGGCTGCTGATATAACCGGAGCCACAAAACTTTACTTGGTGGTAACCGATGCGGGAGATAATTTCAACTACGATCATGCTGATTGGATTAATCCGACCATTTACAAAGCCAACGGAGATTCGCTGAAGTTGACAACACTTACCCCGATAACTGCTACCAGTGGCTGGGATGTGGTGCATACAAACAAGAGCCTGGGCAACGGAACGCTTACCGTAAACGGAAAAACATATACCAATGGATATGGAGTGAACGCGTATTCTACCATTCAGTTTAATTTACCCGAGGGATATACTTCTTTCAAGGCTTTTTGCGGTTTCGACGATGAAGTTTTCACTGCTGCCAATGGCGTGTCGGTTGAATTTATGGTATTCACGCAAGACCCTGCCGTCAACTCGGTAGTGAGTGTGCCCGTTGATTTGACAAGTCTCGGATTTTCGGGCAACTGCCTTATTCGTGATATGTGGGCCAAAAAGGACTCCGGAACATTCTCGGGAACACAATTTATACCATCGGTGAAAGCGCACGGAGCAAAACTGTACCGTATTTCAGCAGAAAATCGCTCTTCTCAAACTTCGGTGAGCATGTCTGCCTCATCACCGCAGTCCAATCTTGGCGATACTGTATTATTAAATATCTCGGTATCGAAAACAGGCAATGCAACCGAAAAACCAACAGGCTCGTTTGTTGTGTCGCGCAATGATACAGTTGTGGGAGTGTTACCCGTTGACGCAGCGGGCAATGCCCAATTTGCGGCCTGCAACTTATCTGTTGGTAGTTTTACTTTTAGCATTAAATACAGCGGAAATACTATTTACGCTCCACAGTCGGGCAATTCGATAACGGTAGATGTAAAAAAAAAAGAAACGGCTACCCCACAAATAACCAACAACTCCGCAATAAGCATCGTAAGCATTGACGGCAAACAATACCTCAAAGGACTGAAAGGTGGCGATGAAGTGGCTGTGTTTGATGTTTCAGGGAAATTATTGTTTTTCAAAACCTCACAGACGGATACTATGCCAGTAAAATGTCGGGGCGTTGGCATTGTAAAAGTAAAGTCGGGGAACGACATTAGCATTCTCAAATCTGTATTTAGTTACAAGTAATAATGATTTTGTGTCCTTGATAAACGATTTTGTGCACCCTGCTTATTTCTTATAACCCTATTTTTGCAACCCAGAATAAAGCAGGTTGTGCAATAATTAAATCAATACCAAATAACTTTCTAATCAATAATAACAATTCATTCTTAAATTAAAATTCTTATGAAACAAAAAATGTTACTTTTCAGAACGTGTATCTTACTCGTTAGTCTTTTTCTTTCGGTTGCTGCCACTTTACAGGCACAAACCTTGCTTTATTCCAACGACTTTGAAACAGGTGATGGTCTTAATGGTTCAACTATTGTAGGTAATGGCGTTATTGAAGCCTCAGGCGATGCTGCACATGGTATGGTATTTCACAACGACCCAACGCTTACAAAAGCAGTTCGTAAAAATTATATGGTTTTGCCAACCACTATTTTCTCTGATTTTCAAACATCAGGCGCACAAGCATTGTCTATTTCATTTTGGGTAAACAAAAGTAATGCAGCCGATTATTATTGGTCTGCTATGTTTGGTGCCTACGGTGCTGCGCCAGCTCCTACCAATGGTAAACCTGCTTTTACGTTAATGACGCGTGCTACAGGGTTGATGAACTTTGATTATGTAAATCCTATCAATAGTACCAACTATGGTTGGGTAGATTTTAATTCAGGTGCAACTACTGCATGGATTGACGTTGCAGGTTGGCATTTTTATACCTTTACCATTACACCTACTACTGGTAAAGTATATGCTGATGGTGTATTGAAAAACGAATATACTTTTGCTAACACAGTAAATGGTTTATTTAATGTAGCTTCTGAATTGAAATACATCACTTTCGGTGGAAACCAAGCTTGGGACTGGAATGATCCAGATCCAGCATTTTCTTTCGACAAATTGAAAATCTATTCTGGCGCGTTAACTACAGCTCAAATCAACTCGCTTATTGCTTCTGATGGTTTGGTGGCGCCTGTATTGACATCAAGTAAATCGGCTGTATATTTCTACGATCAACATTTAGCAGAGAACATCGTAGTAAACGGTGCAAGCTTGTCAAATGATATTACCATTACTGCTCCTGCAGGAATTATAGTGAACCCTACCAGCATTGTAAAAACTGCTGCTGTTGATGTACCGGTAACTATTACCTGGGACGGAACAACATTGGTGAATGGAAATATTACCCTTACTAGTGGGTCTAAAGTTGTAAATATCGCTGTAACCTCATCTTCGGATGCTGCTTGTTTCACTCCGGTTTATGCTTCGGGTAATATGATTGCAGATCCTACATTTAGTGCTCCAACTCTTGCCTTGGGTGGATTTTCAGGCTGGGGACCAACTGCTATTGTTAGTAAAAATACCTATTGCGGTAAAGGTACTGCTTACATCCGCGGTTCTTGCTGGCCAGATGGTGGTTCTTTAGACCGTACACTTTCTACTGCCAATGGAAATGCATTGTTGCCAGCTACAACCTACAGACTTCGTGCAATGGTTAATTCAAAAGCTTCAGTTGGTAAAAGCTTCCAATTTGAGGTGCAAGGAGTAAACGCTGCTACAAGTATTTTCTTCTTGTTACCAAATACAAATGGTTGGAAACAAATTGATACTACATTCCTAACAGCTGCTACAGTTTCAGAACATGGTATTTATTTCAATTCTTGTGGTGCCAATTCGCCTGCAATTACCGATACTTGCTTTATTGATAACTAGTGTCAGAAAGAAAACACCCTATTTTTTTCAACAATCTTATTGATCCAAAATGATTCAATTTCATTTCGGTCTTATTTTGATTTATTTCGTTGTGTTTTGTGAACAAATTATCAATCATG
>Ga0247844_1001828_pt1 | contig 36919 bp, 30 predicted proteins | sample LaCtaG_FD_192421 | JGI IMG/M metagenome (GOLD analysis project Ga0247844, IMG submission 192421) | Freshwater microbial communities from meromictic Lake La Cruz, Castile-La Mancha, Spain - LaCruzMarch201714.5m_1 | ecosystem: Environmental > Aquatic > Freshwater > Lake | place: Spain: Castile-La... | reverse complement strand
AAAGGCGAGGAGTTCGAGTGGCTCGTCGAAGACAAAAACGCATTTCTCCTGCGCAGAAAAAAACCGAAAAACTCCATCTTGAAGAAATCCCCGCCGTTAACTTGACGCACATGCCCGTTGGGGCTTAGCGCCACTCGGGTCAGTGATCAAAATCAGACACCCCGCTGCGGGATGGCGCATTCTTTACACCCCGGCGCTTTCCGGGATCAGCGTTCGCGTCTTGGGGGGATGAGAGCACTGAACCCGACCTGGGTGATCCCCGCTTCGCGGCAGTAGTCGAGGACCTTGAGGACGCGCTCGTAGGGCACGGCCTTGTCAGCGCGGACAACGGCCACTTGGGCGGGTTGGAGCTTGACGAGCTTTTCGAGCATAGCGATGAGCGCGTCATCCGGCATTTCCCGCTGGTTCACCATCATGAGTCCATCGGAGCTCACGTTAATGATGACGGGGGCCGGTGCGGGGTTGCGAGGGGCGGAGGAGCTGGAGGTGGGGAGGTTGATCCCCACGTCCGACTCGACCTTCGCCGTCGACCACGCGACGAGCATGAAGATCACAAGCACCATCAGAATATCGACAAACGAGGTGACATTGAATGTCAGAGGGTTCGCTCCGATGGGAGATGACTGGAATTTCATGGTAGGAGTGGGCAGTGAGGGGATCGAACCCCCGACCAATAGTGTGTAAAACTACCGCTCTACCGCTGAGCTAACTGCCCGATGGGTTGGTTCTAGCAGGGCTTCGGGTCCGGCACAAACCCAAACTCACGGAGGCGGCTACTCCCGAAGGAGGCGGCGGACCCAGAGGTCGTGGTTGTCGCGGGCGTTGATGGCGCGGAGGACGCCCTTTTTGTCGATGACGAAGGTGGTTGGAAGGGAGTTGATGCCGAGCGGGCGGGCGACGGCGCTGTCCCAGCCGAGGCCGTCGAAGCTGGTGGGCCAGGCCTCGATCTGGAATTCATTCATGCGCTGCAGGAGGGCCTTTTTATTGGTATCGAGGCTGACGGTGGCGATGCGGAGGCTGGTTTTTGGCAGCTGCTCCATGGCGCGGCGAAACCCCTTCATCCAGAGCAGGCAGTGGGGGGACTCGGCCGACCAGAAGACGATGACGACCACGTTGCCGAGCTGGTCCTCCGTGCGGAACGTTCCGCCCTGGATGGTGGGAAAATTGAGGCGGAAGGGCCTGTCGAGGAGGTTAAGGCGCACGAGGTCGTCGGCGATCCGCCGGTTGAGGGCCTCCTCCTTCGAGAGGTCGCGCGCCTCGGTGAGCAGCTTTCTTTTCAATGCGGGATCGCTGTCGCAGACCGTGGAGGCCTCGACGAGGAGGCGGGGTCCGCGCCGGTCGCCGGGGTATTTGCCGACGAAGTTGCGGGCCGCATCGACGATGGCGCCGCGCATCTCGTATTCCCGGCCGATCAGGCTCTGGAGGTAAAGGGAGGCGCGCCGGAAGCCGGCATCCGCCCGGCTTGCTTCCGGGATACCGGGCAATTTTTCGAGGGCGGCGAGGATGCGGATCGCCTCGTCCACCTGGGCGGGGGCGTTGTCCATGTGCCCCCTGGCGGCGAGGATGGCCGCCAGGCGGAGCCTGGCGTCGAAGGCGCGCGGGTCGTTCGGGTATTTGGCCAGAAATTCCTCGATGAGGGCCTGGTGGCGCGCAAAGTGGGTGCGGGCCTGGAGCTGGGCCTCCTCCCTTGTCTTCGGGGATTTTCCGGGGCCGGCGTCCATCGCGACGATGGCCGACCATTCCTGGTCGCCGCCGGCGAGTGCGGCGGCGGGGAGAAGCAGGGCGAGGAGCAGGGATTTCATTTTTTCGGGAACGTGATGGTGGTGGAGATGGCGCGGTGGTCGCTGGCGCGGTTCCATGCGGGGTCGTTGTTGATCCCGCTGGCGGTCAGGTCGATCAGGGGCCAAAGGTGATTGCTGGCAAAAAAATAATCCAGCCGCGAATAGAGGTCGGCGGCCGGCCAGAAGTGCGTCCATCGGGCTCCGTGGGGGTCCTGGAGGGGCAGGTCGCGCAGGCGCGTGTCCGATCCGGGGGAGCCCGCAAGCAGCTTGATGGGGTATTCGTTTTTTGTGGCGTTGAGGTCGCCGAAGAGGAGGAGATTTTCGCGGGGGTTGGCGGAGAGGATGCCGTCGAGGTGCTGCCTGAGCAGCCAGGCCTCCTTGGCGCGGACCTCGCTCTCATCAAAGTCGGGAACCGGCCGCCGGGATTTGAGATGGGCCCCGACGAGGCGGAGGGTTTGGGAGGGTCCGGCGCGGAGCGTCACATCGAGAATTCCGCGGCCGATGCGGTGCCGGCTTCCCTTGAGAGAAAACGGGACGTCATCCCGGGAGTTTCTGGCCACGATGGGAAGCCGGCTGAGGAGGGCAATGTGGCGCTCGGGGTCGGCCCCGCGGACCCACTCGCTGTGCGGCAGGTCGAGCCCGGCGTCCGCAAGCCGGCCTTGAAGGTCCTTCACCATCTCCTCGCCACCAATTTCGATGAGGCCAAGGACATCGGGGCGGATGGAGCGGATGATGCGGACGGCGGCATCAATTTCATCAGCAGGCTTGGGTGCGAGGGAAGCCTCCCGTCCGTCCACGATGCGCTCCATCGGGAGGTAGTTCCTCAGGTTGTAGGAGGCCACGACAACGGACTCGGCCGAGGCCTGACCGGCAAACAGGGAGAGGGCCGAGCAGGCGGCCTGCAGGCAGAGAATTTTGAGGCCCCGGTTGAGCATGGCCGACGGCGACGCGGGGCCCGCCCGGGTCAGGCCGGTTTGTGGGGCTGCTTATCGGGCGCTTCCTTCACCTCGACATCGGCGGCGGACTTGTGAACTTCCTTTTCGAACTCCTCCCGCGCTTTCTTAAACTCTCCCAGGCTTTGCCCCACCCCGCGGGCCAGCTCGGGAAGCTTTTTAGCCCCGAAGAGGAGAAGGACGATCACCAGGATGAAAATGAGCTCGGGGCCGCCGGGCATTGAGAAAGCAAGTAACGGGGTCATCATGGCTTTACAGTAAGCCGGTTTGCGGATGCGTGCCAGCAAATCCTTTCTGATGCCGGGGGCGCCTGGCCGGCGCGGCAACTTTTTCCGTCATTCGATGGATTCGTGCTGGGCAAATCCGGCGGTCCTGCTACAGGCAGGGACTGCGAGAGATTTGAGCGACACAACCAATCCTATGAGCGAAACCAAAAAATTCCGGGCCGGGGTTCTCTTCGGCGAAGAGGTGCAGGCGGTTCTCAGCGACGCAAAGTCGAACGAGTATGCCCTTCCTGCGGTGAACTGCATTGGGACCAACTCGATCAATGCCGCCCTTGCGGCCGGCCGCGAGGTCAACTCGCCGATGATGATCCAGTTCTCCAATGGCGGCGCGCAATTTTTGATCGGCAAGAGCGTGAGCAAGGAGGCCCAGCTCGGTCCGATCCTTGGGGGGGTGGCCGGAGCGCACTATGTGGACGCGGCGGCGAAGGCCTACGGGGTTCCCGTGGTGCTCAACACCGACCATTGCGCCAAAAAGCTTCTGCCCTGGGTGGATGGCATGCTGGCCGCCAGCGAGGAACATTTCGCCAAGACCGGGCATCCGCTCTTCAGCTCGCACATGCTCGACCTCTCCGAGGAACCGCTCGAAGAAAACATTGCGACCTGCGTGCGCTACCTCGAGCGGATGAGCCGCATGGGGATGACGCTGGAGATCGAGCTCGGGGTGACCGGCGGCGAGGAGGATGGCGTGGATAATTCCGACGTCGATGAGAGCCGCCTCTATACTCAGCCGCACGAGGTGGCGCACGCCTACGAGGAGCTCGGGAAGATCAGCCCGAACTTCACCATCGCTGCCGCCTTCGGCAATGTTCACGGCGTTTACAAGCCCGGCAACGTGAAGCTCAAGCCGGTGATCCTCAAACACTCGCAGGACTTCATCTCCGAAAAATTCGGCTTGGGGCCGAAGCCGGTGAATTTCGTTTTCCACGGGGGGTCGGGCTCGACGCGCGAGGAGATCCGCGAGGCGCTGAGCTACGGCGCGGTGAAGATGAACCTCGATACCGACCTCCAGTGGGCGTTCTGGGACGGGGTCCGGGGATACGAGGCAAAAAACCGTGATTACCTGCAGGGCCAGATGGGCAACCCCTCCGGGCCAGATGCCCCGAATAAAAAGTATTACGATCCGAGGATCTGGCTGGGGGCCGGTGAAGCCGCCTTCACCAAGCGCCTCATCAGCTCCTTCGAGGACCTGAACTGCATCGGCCGCAACGCCAAATAGGCTCAAATACCTCAAAACACAGGGCCCGGCGGAGACGCCGGGCCTTTTTCTTTTTCCAGAGGAGATGCCCTGAAGCGGGTCTTGAGGCCTGGTCCGGCCCGATCAGGCGATCGCCTCGAGGCGCCGAACGATATCGGCCTTGCTCGAAACCCCCACCGACTGGTCCTTTTTCTCTCCGTCCTTGAAGAACATGAGGGTGGGAATGCTGCGGATCCCGAACTGGGCGGAGACACTCGGACAATCATCAACGTTGACCTTCGCTACCTGGAACTTTCCAACGTTCTCCGCAGCAATCTCCTCCACCACGGGAGTCAGCATCCGGCAGGGCGCGCACCAGGAAGCCCAAAAATCCAGGAGGACGGGCGTCGTGGCGCTTTTCACGAATGTTTCAAAATCGGAGTCTTTAAGCTCGGTGACGTGTGGGCTGGACATAGACGTGTTGGTTTCGGAAATGGTTTCAGGAAGGCGGGCCGGGGATGATCAGCCAAGATAAATCATGACCTGGACGCCGAGCGAAAGAAGCGCGACCACGAGGGCGGCGATTCCCAAGACGGGGCTCAGCTCGGAGGAGGCGGCTGCGGACTCGGTGGGGGCCACGGTGATCGCCGTTGTTGCGACCGACTTCGAGGAGTCCGGCTTCTTTTGCATCTGGACCGTTGCCTGGGGCATGGAAGACTTGGAGGGCGGCACGGCGGCAGCCAGCCTCGCGGTCTCTTTTTTCGGTTCGCCTTGAACCGGCGCGGGCGCAACTGGCTTGACGGACGAGGCGGAGGGGGGTTTTGGGGCGGAGGGGGGCACGGTCGCCGACGGGGGCCGCACAGGTGCTGTGCCAGAGGACGGGGCGACAGGCGGGACAGTCGGCGGTTTGGGAATCGCCGGCATGGTCGGAGGCTTGGGAGCCGAGGGAGCGGCCGGCATGGGCGGGACTCCTGCAGACGGCGGACGGGGAGCTGCCGGGGGCGGCGGCACAGCAGGGGCCCCTGCGGACGGCGGACGGGGAGCCGCCGGCGGGGGCGGGATCACCGGCGTCGCTGCGGAGGGCGGCTTGGGAATGCTCGGCATGCTCGGCGGCTTGGGGATCACAGGAGCCGAGGCGACGGGTGCCGGGATCGAAGGCCTGGCCACGGCCGGAGCAGTGGCCGAGCCGGGAACCAAAGTGGGCTTGGGGGGGAGATTGATCATCGCCGTCTCGCGCGGGCTGGATGCAACAGGGGTTCCGTCGCGTCGAGCGGGAAGAACAATTCTAACAGTTTCCTTTTTAGGTTCGGCCATATGCAGTTCGGGAATTAAATGAAGGGGAAAATTTCGTCGGCAGGGCGGGATATTCACAAAATTCCTCCACCTTGTCAACAACCTCGCGCAAATTTGTTGCACGGACGCATTATATCCACGCGCTGGGCTCTGGAAAAATTCGTTGGAAAATCTGATTGCCAAGAGCGGCTGGCCTGATAGTTTTTCACCCTTTTCTCATGCCAAAATCAATCGCCCGCAGTAAAACACGCAAGTCGGTGGCCAAGAGGTTCCGAGTGACCGCCACCGGAAAGCTCGTGCGCTCCAAGGCCAGCCGCCGCCACCTCCTCTCCAGCAAGAGCGCGAAGCTCAAACGCAAGATGGCCAAGCCGGCACTTGTCCACGAGTCCGACGTGGCCCGCATCAAAGCCTGCCTGCCTTTCCACTAGGCGGCGCACCCATTTCGACCCCACGGTCTGCCCGGGAGCTCATCCCGGGATCATGGAGCCGGCGAGTCCGGGGGTCCTCACGAAACGAACAGCCGCTCCAAGGAGGCCCCGCAAGGGGTGAGACAACATGCCAAGAGCAACCAATGCTCCCGCCAGCCGCGCCCGCCGGAAACGTGTCATCGATGCGTCGAAAGGCTACCGCGGACGCCGTTCCAAACTCTTCCGCTACGCCAAAGACGCGCAGATGAAGGGGAAATACTGGGCCTACCGTGACCGGAAGACCCGCAAGCGCAATTTTCGTGCGCTCTGGATCACCCGCCTGAGCGCTGCGGTGAGGGCCCAGGGGATGACCTACAGCCGCTTTATCGAGGGACTCAAGGCAGCCAACATCGGCGTGGACCGCAAGGTTCTTTCCGACATCGCCATCCAGGACGAGGCCGTCTTCGCACAGATTGCTGCGAAGGCCAAGTCCGCGTTGGAGTCCAAAAAAGCCGCCTGAGCCGTCTCCGGTCTGGCGGCGTGAATCCTCCCCGGCCCAGGCAGGATTCCTATCCTGCGGAGGGAGGGGGGCCTGCGGTCCGGGCTTGCCCGGTGATGGTGGGGCGCCCGGTCGCGCCCTTTCGCGCCCGGTCGCCAGATGGAATTTTCTCTATCCTCGCCGGGAACTCTCTGGCAAAACCTTGTTGCGCTTATGGAGAAGGACATCGAAAATCTTCGGACTGAGGCCCTGGGGGCTCTTGCGGCTGTCTCCGATCAGGCCTCGCTTGAGGCCGTCCGCGTGCGGTTTCTGGGCAAGAGCGGATCGGTGACGGCGCTCAGCGAGGGGATGCGCCAGGTTTCCAAGGAGGATCGGCCAAAGTTCGGCAAGCTCCTCAACGAGCTTCGGCAGTCGGTTGCTGCGGCGCTGGAGGCCTCCGAGATGCGCCTTCTCGCGCAGGCCGACGGCGCTGCGGTTTCCGCGCTGGACCTCACCCTGCCGGGCAGCTGTCCTTCGCGGGGCACCCTCCACCCGCTCACCCGGCTGATGGATCGGGCGGTGCGGTGTTTTCGCCGGATGGGATTTGCGATTGCCGACGGTCCGGATATCGAGACCGAGTGGCATTGCTTCGACGCGCTGAACACCCCTCCCGACCATCCGGCCCGGAACGAGCAGGATACGTTTTATCTGCCGGACGGCCGCCTCCTGCGCTCCCACACCTCCACCGTGCAGATCCGCGTGATGGAGTCCGCCCTTCCGCCCGTGCGGATCATCGCCCCGGGCGCAGCCTACCGGCGCGATGAGGTCGACGCCACCCACCTCGCCCAATTCACCCAGATGGAGGGCCTCTACGTCGCGGAAAATGTGAGCCTCGCCGACCTCAAGGGAACGCTGGAATTTTTCTTTCGCGAGCTTTTCGGGGCGGGCACCGACATCCAGTTCCGCCCGCATTTTTTCCCCTTCACGGAGCCGAGCTACGAGATCGACATCCGCGCGGAGGCCCTGGGCAGCCAGTGGATGGAGCTGGCCGGGTGCGGGATGGTGGATCCCGCGGTCTTTGAGGCGGTGTGCGCGCGCCGGGGCGACCGCGTCTACGACCCAGACCGGGTGACCGGTTTTGCGTTCGGCTTCGGCCTGGACCGTCTTGCCATGAACCTGGCGCGCATCCCGGACATCCGGATGCTCGTCGAGAACGATCTCCGGTTTCTCACCCAGTTTCGTTAGGCGGGTTCAGCCGCCGGCATTGCCCCGTTGCGGGCGCCGCTCCATGAGCCAGGCGATGGCGATGCAGACCTCGTAGAGGAGATACATCGGGCCGCCCATGAGCAGGAGGGTGATCATATCGGACGTGGGGGTGATGATGGCCGCGAAGATGAAGATGACGATGAGGGCGAAGGCGCGGGTGCGCTTGAGCTTGGCGTGATCGACGATGCCGAGCTTCACAAGGATCAGGATGACGAGCGGCAGCTCGAAGGCGAGCCCGAAGGCGATGACGAACTGGGTGGTGAACGAGTAATACTCCCGCACGGTCCAGGTCGGCTGCCAGTTCATGGCCTTGGCATCCTGGAAAAAGAAGGCGAGCGTCTGCGGAAGCACGACGAAATAACTGAAGGCAACGCCAGCGAGAAAGAGGCCGAAGCCGAGCGCAGACGCCGGATAGAGAAGGCGCTTCTCCGACGGCGTCAGGGCGGGGAGAACAAACTCGGCGAGGAAAAGAAGCAGGACAGGAAATGCGACGATGAAGCCCCCGTAGAACGCGAGCTCGAGGGAGATCGTGAACGAGTCGGCAACGCCGAGGGACTGGAGGTTCGCTGCCCGCTCGGGGTCCACGAGGACGAGCGGCCACTGGACGACCGAGGCGAGCTGGTTCCGCAGAAAGAAGCAAAGCGTCATGGCGGCGCCGAGGGCCAGCGCCATCTTGATGAGCGTAAGCCGGAGGTCCTCGAGGTGCGAGAGGAACGGCTTCGCTTCGTCCCCGGATTCGCGAAAATCAAAGAACCGTCTCATGCGCGGAGAAAGAGCCCACTGGCAACCAGGCGGGCGAAGCAGGCCATTGTGTTGGCATCGTTGATCTCCCCGTCCGCGATCGCCCGGCGCAGCTCTTCCGGAGCGAAAAACCGGACCTCATGGATGGATTCGTTGGCGTCGCGCTGGAGAAGCTCCGGGGCAGGAAGGACGCCATCAGCAAGGAAAAGGTGGCAGCATTCGTCGGTGAAGCCGGGGGAGGAGAACAGGATGCCGAGGGAGATCAAACCGCCAGGGCAGGAGAGGCCCGCCTCTTCACCAAGCTCCCGGCAGGCGGTCTGCCGGACGGATTCGGCGGTGAACGCGCCCTCGACCTGACCGGCGGGAAACTCCCAGATCTCGCGCCGCACGGGAAGCCGCTCCTGGCGGATGAGCGCGTAATGTCCCTCGGGGGTGCGGGGAGCCACGACCGCCGCTTTCGGGCGCCGGGCAACGATCCATTCGACCCCTTGCGGGCGCGTCGGGGTGGCGATCGTCTCCCGCTCGACGCTGAGCCAGGGCGAGTGGCAGAGGGTCTCGCCGACAAGCGTGCGCCAGGGATCGGACGGTTGGGATGCCATCACGAAAGCTGACGGGACCAGCGGGCGAGCTCGCGGGCAACGTTCTCCGGCGAGGGGGCCCCGGTCGCTTTGCGGGCGGTGAGGGCGGACTGGAGCTCGAAGTTCGCACGCACCACGGACGGGGTGAGGACGGGGGACGCGGCGAGAAAGTCCGCGCTGTCCAACTGGTTGAGCGGCACCCCGCGCCCGGCGGCCAGCGCCACGAGCCCCCCGATGATCTCGTGAGCCTTCCGGAACGGAACCCCTCCCTCAACCAGGCGGTCCGCCAGATCGGTGGCGAGCAGCAGGGGGTCCGAGGCGGCCGCGAGGGCGCGGTCCTCGCGGAGGTGCGCCGCCGAGATCATCTCGGCGAAGATGGCGAGCGTGTCGCGGACGGTATCGACCGAGTCGAAGACGCCTTCCTTGTCCTCCTGCATGTCCCTGTTGTAGGTGAGCGGAAGCCCCTTCATCGTCGTCAGGAGGGCGATCAGGTTGCCGTAAAGCCGCCCGGTCTTGCCCCGCGCCAGCTCGGCGATGTCGGGGTTTTTTTTCTGCGGCATGAGGCTGGAGCCGGTCGTGTGGCGGTCGCTCAGCTCGAGGAACCCGAACTCCGCCGACGCCCAGAGGATGATATCCTCGCTGAGGCGCGAGATGTGCATTCCCAGGATGGCGAGCGCCGCGAGCAGCTCGCAGGCAAAATCGCGGTCGGCGACGGCGTCCATGCTGTTCGTGGTGACCCGCGAAAACCCGAGTTCGCGGGCCACCGACTCCCGGTCGAGGACCAGCGTCGATCCTGCAATCGCCCCGGAGCCGAGCGGCATCGCATCCATGCGCCCCGCGCAGTCGGCGATCCGCCCCGCGTCGCGGTCCAGCATCTCGACGTAGGCGAGCAGGTGGTGGGCAAAGAGCACGGGCTGCGCCCGCTGGAGGTGGGTGTATCCCGGCAGGACCGCCGAGGCATGGCGGGAGCCCAGCTCCACGAGCGCGCGCTGGAGGCGGCGGATCCCGGCGCGGATCTCCCCGCAATTTCCCCGCAGGTGAAGGCGAAAGTCCAGGGCCACCTGGTCATTCCGGCTGCGCGCGCTGTGAAGCTTGGCGCCGGCCGGGCCGATGCGCCTCGTCAGCTCGGCCTCGATGTTCATGTGGACGTCCTCAAGGTCTTCGCTGAATGCAAAGGTGCCTGCGGCAATTTCCGCCTCAATCCCGCGCAGGCCGGACTCGATCTGCAAAAACTCCCCGGGTGTGAGGAGGCCTGCGGCGGCGAGCGCCCGCGCATGCGCGATGCTCCCCCGGATGTCCTCGCGGAAGAGCCTCCAGTCGGTGGTCACCGACTGGCCGTAAGATTTCAGGAGATCCGAGGCCTCCTGCTGAAAGCGTCCTTTCCACATGGTCCGGTGGGCGTCAGGGCCGGGTGGCCTCCGCGCGGTGCTTGCAGGTTCCGTGTTGGCTCAGCTCGTCGCAGTGCGCCTCGATTTTCACCATTTTGTTGGCGGGCGAAAATCCGAGCCGCCGCGTGATGCAGTTTTCCAGGAGCTCCATATTGGTGTCTTCAAATTCGATGATCTTCCGGCAGTCCACGCACACCAGGTGGTTGTGCGTCGGGTGCTCGAGGAAGTTGGGGTCGTAGATCTTGGTTTCGCCGCCGAGGTCGATCTCGCGCAGCAGCCCGCTCTCCACAAGCAGCGGCAGGGTCCGGTAAACGGTGGCGCGGGAGACCGAATCGTCGATCTTCCGGGCCATGACCAGCAGCTCCTCGGCGTTAAAATGCTCGCGGGTGCTGAAGGCCGCCTCAATGATCGCATCGCGCTGGCTCGTCCGCCGAAGCCCCTTGCCGGCCAGGTAGCCGTGCAAAATCTTTCGGGCGCTCTCTCGAGGTGCGGTGTCCATTCGTCGGGCCAAGATGCGCTGTGGGCCCCGCTGAGTCAAGAAGGGGAAAGCGCCAGAGAGCTACGGCAAGGGGGAGCGGAGTGCCGTTGCTGCATTCCTGCCCTAGCGGGGTTCGTCCGTCCCCAGTCCATAGTCCCTGGCAACTCCAAACTAGACACAAGGCGACTCCATGCAACAGAAATATCGAGATTTGTTGCATTTTGACTTGCAGGGTGCGCGGTGAATAAGTTATTCACACCTTCGCTTCCTAACCAATCATTCTGTCATGGGTAAAGTTCTCCTCTACGCTTCAATTGCCATTACACTCGCGACGACCGCGCTTGGGTTTCTCAACAAAGGAACCTTGGCCTCTACCAAAGAGCAGCTCGGATCCGCGCAGCAGGAAGCCAAGGAAAAAGGCTCAGCCGCCGCCCTGGCAGAGAAAAACCTGAAAGAGGCCAAGGAGACCCTGGCCACAACGACTGCCGAAAAAGACCAGTTGTCGTCGGAAATGACCTCTCTCAAAAGCGATGTCGAGAAGACAAAAACCCAGGTGACGGACCTGACCACCCAAATCACGGCGAAGGAGACGGAAATCACCAAACTGACCGCCGACGTGCAGGAGAAGGATGCAAAGATTGCGACGCTGGAGTCCTCCCAGACAGCCGCCCCATCGGCCGAGGGCCCCAGCGTGGAAGTGCAGGCCCAGCTGCAGGAAAAGGAAGCGCTGATCACAAAGCTGCAGGGGGACTTGGACTCATCGCGGACCCAGCTCGAGGAGCTGCGCAAGAAGAATGCCGACCGCCTGGCCCTCAAGATGCGCAACGGGCTCGAGGGACGGATCCTCGCCGTCAATCAGGCTTGGAATTTTGTCGTCCTGAATCTCGGCGACCGCAATGGGGTTGTGGGAAACGCGGAGATGCTGATCAAGCGCGGCAACCAATTGATCGGTAAAGTTCGCGTCACCTCGGTTGAGCCCTCCACATCGATTGCGGACATTGTCGCCAGCAGCGTGCCGCGCGGAGTCAGCATCCAGCCCGGAGACCATGTTATTTACCAGGCCAGTGCGGAGTAGCCTTCTGCTGCTCGGGGTGGTGATGCTGGCCGCATTGGCGTTGGGCGGCTGCGCCCTGGAGGAGACTCCCGAGTCCCAGCACGCAGGCAGCTCTCTTCCCTGGAACCGCCCCGAAAAATGGGAGGGGCCCGGGGTGTTGGGTTCCTCGATGCAGGGCTCGAGGTAAGGAGCCGTCAAAAAATTAAGGTAGCAAGATGGCGAAGGAGTTTTGGCCGCTGGCAAGGCGTGACGAAGGAGCATAGCCCAAGCACTCTGTGACTGAGGAGCAACGCCGCCAGCAGCCAAAAGAACCAGCCAGGTTGATACCTTTATTTGTTGACGGCGACTAAGCCGCCGGTCAAGCCGCCGCGAAGAACGCTACGGCACTTTTCAGGACCGCAGCCAGCTGTTCGGTTTCTTCCGGCGTGTTATAGAGGTAGAAGCTGGCGCGGCAGGACGACGGGCTGCCGAGTTTTTGCATGAGCGGCTGGGCGCAATGGTGGCCGGCCCGCAGCGCGACGCCGCGCTGGTTGGCAAAAAACGCGAGATCGTGGGCATGGACGCCCTCGATGGAGAAGGTAACGATCCCGGACTGGCGGATATCCGGGCCAAAGATCCGAAGACCAGGAATTTCCCGAAGCTGCTCCGACGCCCGGTTGGCAAGGGCGACGGAGTGGTCATGGATCTCCCCGAGCCCGACCTCGCGGAGGAAAGCGATCGCCTCGGCCCAGCCCGCCGCCTCAAGGATGGCCGGGGTCCCCGCTTCAAAACGGGCCGGGGGGCCGTGGAAGACACAGGGTTTGTCGAAGGATGCGCGGTCCACCATCTCGCCGCCGTATTGCCACGGAGGCATGGCTTCGAGCTGTTCAAACCGGCCGTAGAGCGCGCCGATCCCCGTCGGGCCGCACATTTTGTGGGAGGAGGTCACAAAAAAATCGCACCCCAGGGCCTGGACATCGACCGGCTGGTGGCCGGCACTTTGCGCCCCATCCACCAAGCTCACCGCGCCGGCCTCCCGGGCGAGGCGGCAAAGCTCCGCCGCCGGGTTTTCCAGTCCCAGCGTGTTCGGCACGTGCGCGAACGCAAACAGTTTTGGCCGGTGGGCCAGAAGGCGCCGGGCGGCGTCCATGTCGAGCGCGGAGCCGTTTTCGAGGACGGGGACAAGCTCGACCCGGGCGCCGGTCCCTTCCGCCAGCTGCAACCAGGGAAGCAGGTTGCTGTGGTGTTCCATCTCTGTGAGCAGGATGGTATCGTCCGGGCCGATGTGGGCCTTTCCCCAGGAATTGGCGACGAGGTTGACCGCCTCGGTGGTGCCGCGCGTGAAGACGATCTCCTCGGGGCGGGCGGCGTTCAGGAGCCCGGCCACCGACGAGCGGGCCGCCTCAAAGGCGGTCGTGGCCCGCTCGCTCAAGAGGTGGATCCCGCGGTGGACGTTCGCGTATTCCCCCTCCAAAAACCGGCTCATGCGGCGGATCACCCGCTCCGGTTTTTGGGAGCTGGCCGCGTTGTCGAGGTAAATGATCCCGTGCCCGTTGATGGATTCTTCCAAGTAAGGGAATTGCTTGCGGATGTCGGCGGTGTCCATGTGCGCGCGCAATATACCCCGAATTTTCCTGCGCGCGAGAAGTTCCCTCAACGGGTCGTCGTGCGGGCCGGACCCGCGCCTTTCGGGCCCCGGATCACTCGCCGTCCTCTGCCCGGCCTCTGCGAGGCGATGGGCCAAAGGCTTGCGTCGGCTTTTCTTCCCGTCCGAGCCGGATTTTTTGGTGATCCAAAAATGTGGAGATGCGGACCTCGCGGTCAAAAACCTCCATGCGGACAGCTCCTGAGACATCCTGGCGGATGAGCACAATTCCGAGGTCCTCGACGCTGCGGCACCAACCCGGGTCGGGGGATTCGCTTGCCGGAAATTCCGCCCCGGAGGTGACGAGCAATTCCGGAGAGACGGCCTCAAGGAATTCCTCCGGAACGGAGAACCCTGCGCGCGGGATCCCGGCGATGAGGATGTCGGCCTGCAGGCGGTCGCCTGCCTCGGCGAGCAGACGGCTCCAGACGACCGGGCTGGCGTCGGACACAAACAGGATGCTGTGGCGACCGCACGTCAGCCGCACAACAAGCACCTTGTCGTCGGCTTCATTTCCTGAGGAGGCGGCCGGGGGGTGGACAACTTCTGCCATCACGCCCCCCGGCAGCGCAAGCGAGTCGCCCGGGCGGACAAGCGATTTGGGGAGGCCGAGCTCCGCGAGGCGGCGATGGAGGCGCGCCCGCACCGGCGAACGGTCCTCCCGCGTCGAGTCGATGAGGCGCGGCGGCTGCCGGCCTTCCAGCAGCCCGGCGATCCCCCCGATGTGCGATGCGTCCCCATGGCTCACAATCACGGCGTCGGGCGCCTCGCGCCCACGGCTCCTCAGCCACGGGCTCAGCACCGCGTCCAGCTGCCAGGCCGGGCCGGAATCATAGAGCCAGATTTTTCCTCCTGACTCGATGGCTGCCGCGCCTCCTTCGCCAAAGTCGAAGACCGTAACGACGACCGGGGCCGCCGCCGGCAGCCCGAGGAGGAAATGCGATCCCGGAAGCGCCGCTGCGGCCTGCACGATGGCCAGCAGAAGCTGCAGAAAGACCCAGTTTGCATTGTTGAACACGGCAGCCAGCCAGGCCGAAACCAACCCTCCCGCCAGGGAGGCACACGCGGTCGCCATGATGAGGAACGCCAACGGCACGATGACCAGATTGGCCGGGAGCGCCGAGAACGACACGAGGTGAAAGTAGAGCAGCGTGAGCGGCAGGGACCCGACCCATGCCGCAAGCGAAACGGCAGCCAGCCCGCCCACGGCCCCGGAGACCTTCATGCCCAGCCGGTCCCGCCTTGTCCAGAGCTGCCTCGGAAGGAAGGGATCCGGGTGCCATTGCCGCCGGATCGCCCCGTGCAGCGGCCCCGAGAGCATGAGGATCGATGCCACCACAAGGAAAGACAGCTGGAAGCCGGGGTTGAACAGCTCGCCCGTCCACTGCGCCAGAATCAAAAATCCGGCGGCTCCCAGCGAGTTCAAGCCGGTCGGCTGCCGCAGCGAGGCCAGGCCGATCAAGAAGATCGCCGACATGACGGCCGCCCGGATGCTCGAAGGCTTCCACCCCGTCATCAGGGCGTAGAAAAAGAGCGCGGGGATGATGATGGCCACCGCGCGGCGGCGCCCGACCCCGGTGGCTTTCAGCATCTGCCAGAGGATCAGCCCGATCATCGCAACATGAAGGCCGCTCACGGAGAACAAATGGAATGTCCCCGTATTTCGAAACTCCTGCTGGAGGGCCTCGGGCAGGTCCGAGATCGATCCCAGAACCATACCGTCCAGAAGCCCGGAGGCGACCGGATCCTTTTCGATCCCCGCCCGCAGGGTCTTCTCCATCCATTGCCGGCTGCGGGTGGCCAGCGCGGGCAGCGAATACCACACCGGCTGGCGCACGACCTCCACATCCGCTGCGGAGGACACCTCCAGGCGGCACGTGATCCCGCTGGAGCGCATCCACGCCCGGACATCGAAAGCCCCCGGGTTCCGCGGCGGAGGAATCTCGTCCAGGCGGCCTGTCAGCCGGACGAGCCCCCCGCGCGGGGGAGGAGGGTCCGGGCTCGTCACCGCCAGGTCGCACGGAAAGCGTGCCGGGCTGCCATCCAGGTCCAGAGCCACCACCCGCACGACAAAGCGCGTGCGCCCCCGGCCAAATGGCAGAGGATCGGAAAGCACCTCCCCCTCCACGGTGGCAAGCACCGGGCCTCCCGAGAGTTCTTCGGCGAGCCGCCACGCCGGCGACTCGCGGGTTTGCCATCCGTGGACACAGCCAAAAGCCATTGCGACCGCAAGCAGCGCCAGGGCGGACTTCTCCAAAAGGACCCACGCAACCCCCGCAGCTGCCGCTGCCGATAGGAAGACGACCGACGGCCAGCCCGTCAGCGATCCCAGAAGGATCCCCGCCGCCGCGCACAGGAACAGCCCGAGCATCGGCAGGCGCGGCCGGATCATCGGCGCCCGCCCGCTCATGGCTGACCGCAGAACTTCAAAAGCAGGAGCACGGAAACACGCCCGGCCTCAAAATAAAATTTGAGGCCCCCGTCGCGGCCGACGACATCCTCCGCCACGGCGCAGCTCCTGCGTCGGGAATGGATCTGGTGGATCCCGTCGTGCTTCTGCCGGTAGGGCTTCCCCCACACCTCCAGAAAGACGGCATCGCCCGCCAGTCCGAGGAGATACTCCTCCAGCGCTCCCTGCTCGAAGTGCTCGAAAAAGACGTTGTGCGCCGCCTCAACCTCCTCGTAATCGAAGCGCTCGCAGGGCTCGAATCCCGCCGGCGGCAGATCGTCCCAATATTCCCTGAGCGCACCGACCCGGATCCTCGGGTCAAACCCCGCCACAAGGTTGCGCCGGGAAAGCGTGTTCACGGCCACCAGCACCTCCAGCCCCGCGTCGATACGGATCCACACATGATCCACCTGAACCGGATTCACATGATACTCCACCTCCGCGCTCAGGATCCTCCCCGCCGCTCTCAACAGCGGAACATCTGGCAGAGGGCAGGGCTCCCTCCACCGCTGGCGCCTCCCGCCCATCTGGGTCGGTCAGTTGAAGGAGAACGGACTGTAGAGGGACTCCTCGTAGCCCGAATCATACCAGTCGTCCACCATGGGCTCGTTGTAGGCAAAAGGCTGCTCATCCTGGTAATACGGACTGTTGAAATACTGGTCCTTCTGCTCCTTGGCCAGCCGTGCTTTTTGCTTGGGCGAGTTGTTGCCGTAAAACCCCTGGGTCTCGGTCAGGTAGTTCAGAAGCTGGGGCGTGGCCCCCGCCGACTTCAATCCGGAAAGCTGCGCGTAGGTCAAATCGTAAACTTTCCGCGTGCTGTTCAGGTAGGCAATGATCGTGCTGGCCGGCACCCCTTTTGAAACAAGGTTCGAGAGATCCTGATAATCCAGCACCCGCGCCTCGCTCATCTTCAGGACCGTCCCGGAATTCACCCCGCGCGAGGAGGCCGCCGAGGTCACCTCCGGGGAAACCTGGGGGCCGGACGAACACGCGCACACGATTAGACTGCAGGCGGCGATCAGTAGGAAACGAATGGAGCTCATGGTGGTTGGATTCCTCGTCGCTCGCCCACCCGGACTCGTGCAGCCGAACAACCCCACACACCTACCCCCACGGGACCACATTGCCAAATCAATTCGCAGCCAACCAAACCAAAAAATCCTGCTTGCAGAGAGATAGATATTTTGCCATATTGCAATTTATGAATATGAGTGCTTCCGCTTCCTGCCGCCCGTCGAGGGAATATCGGAGTGGGGCGGACGTTTTTAAGGCGCTGGGGCATGCGAGCCGGCTTCTGATTGTCGACGTTCTCTCCGGCGGGGAGCAGTGCGTGTCGGAATTGACGCGGCTGGTGGGGAGCGACTCCTCGACGGTGTCCAACCATCTGGCGGTGCTGCGGAATGTCGGCCTGGTGGTCGACGAGAAGCGGGGCCAGCAGGTGTTTTACCGCCTGGGGGCGCCCTGCGTGAGCAAGGTTTTCCACTGCCTTGAGGAGATCCGGGCGGAGAGGGAGCCCCTCCGCTGAAGCGTTGCCGACACCCCATTCGCACACTCTGAAAAAACCAATACCAACACATCCATGAAATCCATCACCATCAACGAACTCAATCATCTTCGCTCTTCGGGCAAGCCGCTCATGCTGATCGACGTCCGCACTCCGGCCGAGTTTGAAGCCGTCCATGTGGCGGGAGCCCGGCTGCTGCCGCTCGACAACCTGGATTGTGCGGCCGTGCTTGCCGAGCGCGAGAAGTCCGGCGCAGCCAGCCCGATCCACATCCTCTGCCACAGCGGGGCGCGGGCGAAAAGGGCGGCCGAAAAATTTGCGGCGGTGGGGTTCAAGGACTGCCTGGTTGTTGAGGGGGGGACCCAGGCCTGGGCGGCCGCCGGGCTCCCTGTCGAGCGCGGGGAGCGGGCGGTGCTGCCGCTGGATCGCCAGATGCAGACGATCATCGGGCTGATGATCATTGCGGGCGTCGCGCTGGCCCAGCTCGTGGACCCGGCGTGGATCTGGCTCTCGGGGTTTGCGGGGCTCGGGCTCCTGGTCGCGGGGGTCACCGGGTTTTGTCCCTTGCGGATGGTTGTTTCTAAAATGCCCTGGAACCAAGGCACGGCCGATGCGAAGCGCTCGTGCTGCGCGGCCTGAGCTGAAAACTTATGAGCAAGAAGAAGATTGTCATTGTTGGCGGCGTGGCGGGCGGGGCATCCTGCGCCGCGCGCTGCCGGAGGCTGGATGAGGAGGCGGAGATCCTGATGCTGGACCGCGGCCCCTACGTTTCGTTCGCGAATTGCGGCCTGCCCTATTATGTGGGCGACGTGATCACCGACGAATCGAAGCTGCTCGTGGCCAGCCCTGAGCTTTTCCGCGAACGCTTCCGGATCGAGGCGCGCACGGAGCATGAGGTCACCGCCATTGACCGCGGGGCCCGCGAAATCGAGGTCAGGGAGCTTGCCACGGGCCGCACCTACCGCGAGAATTACGACGCATTGGTCCTGTCACCGGGTGCCGCAGCCATCCGGCCGCCGCTTCCCGGAATCGACCTTCCGGGGATTTTTGTGGTGCGCACGGTTCCCGACAGCCGCCGGATCCGCGACTGGATCGATGAGAAATCCGCAAAGAGCGCCGTCGTCATCGGCGGGGGATTCATCGGCCTCGAGATGGCTGAAAACCTGGTGCATCGCGGCCTCTCGGTGACGGTCGTCGAGATGCTGGACCAGGTGATGCCCCCCCTGGATCCTGAGATGGCCCTCCCCGTCCAGCAGGAGCTTGAGAAGCATGGAATCACGGTGGCGCTGGGCGACGGCGTCGCGGAGTTCGAGTCCCGCGACGGTCAGCTCATCGTCCGCACGAAATCCGGAGCGACGCACGCGGGCGACCTTGTCATCCTTGCCATCGGGGTCCGCCCGGAAAACGCCCTCGCTAAGGCCGCCGGCCTGGAGCTCGGCCAGCGCGGGGGAATCCGCGTGGACGATCGGATGCGCACCAGCGACCAGAACATCTGGGCGGTCGGCGATGCCGTGGAAACCAGGGACGTGGTGACAGGGGAGTGGACGTTGATCCCGCTGGCCGGGCCCGCCAACCGCCAGGGGCGCATTGCCGCCGACGCGATTTGCGGGCGCGAGACGCGGTTTCGCGGGGTCCAGGGAACGGCCATCTGCGGGATGTTCGACATCTCCGTGGCCAGCACCGGCGCCAGCGAAAAAAGCCTGCTGCGCGCAGGGATCACCGATTACGAAAAAGTTTACCTCCACCCCGCAAACCATGTGGGCTACTACCCCGGGGCCAAGCCGATCCACATGAAGGTCATCTTCCGCAAGTCCGACGGCCTCATTCTGGGCGCCCAGGCCGTCGGCGAGGTGGCCGTGGACCGGCGCATCGACGTGATCGCGACCGCCATCCAGTTTGGAGGAACCGTCTTTGACCTCGAGGAGTCCGAGCTCTGCTACGCCCCGCAGTTCGGCGCAGCGAAAGATCCCGTCAACTTTGCCGGCATGGTCGCCGCCAACTTCCTTCGCGGCGATCTTCCGATGGCCGACTGGAAAAACCTCCTTCCGGAATCCGCCACCCTCGTGGACGTGCGGGACCCTGACGAGTTCGCGGAGGGCCACATCCCTGGAGCAAGGAATCTTCCGCTTGGCGAGCTGCGCGGGCGCCTCGGCGAGCTGCCGCGCGACCGGGAGCTCTGGCTTTACTGCCAGGTCGGGCTGCGCGGATACATCGCAGCGCGGCTGCTCCTCCAGCACGGGTTCAAGGTAAAAAACCTTTCTGGCGGCTACCGCACCTACCGGATGATCCAAGCCGCATCCGGCCAAAACAAATAACGGACCTCCCCGGCAGCGGGACGGCCTCACTTCTTGGAGTGCCGCGTGATGCCATCCCAACCCTCTTGCCCGCCTCCCTCCAGGCAGGCCCGGGCGCGCGAGGCAAGCCGCCGGGCCGGCTCATCCTCGTCCCCGATCAGGCTCAGGCCCCGGAGCGCCGCCTCCATGTCCTGCCGCAGAAAGGCCTCCAGGGCCTCGGCGTATTGGCTGACAATTTCGAGCTGCCGCGGTGTGGCCTCTGCGCGCGCCGCGACCAGCTCGTGGACATCCAACGGCCCCGCCCGGCCGGCGACCGCCACACGGTCCAGCGGCCTCCAGAGAAACTCCGAATCCCCTGCGGCTTCCCGAACTGCCCCGCTCGCAATGATGCGGGTCCCGTAGGTCTTGTTCAGCCCCTCCAGGCGGCTCGCCAGGTTCACGCAGTCCCCGATCGCCGTGTAGCTGAACCGCGTCGCCGTCCCAACATTCCCCACAAGGCACTCCCCGCAGTGCAGGCCGATGCGGACAGAAAACGCGCTCTTCCGGTCCTCCATGGACCGGATCCCGCCCAGGGCCGCCCGGCAGGCAGCCTCCGCAGGTGATGGAATCCGCTCCGGCGCGTTGAAGAGTGCCATGATCCCGTCCCCCATGAACTTGTCGATCACCCCGCCACTCTCCTCGATCGCCCGCCCAAAATCTTCAAAGTATCCGGTCAGGGTGTCAACCGCCTCCTCGGGTGCGTTCGTCTCGGCGTAGGCGGTGAAGCCAGCCAGATCGCAAAACAGGATCACCGCCTCCCGCTTTTCTCCGCCCAGCTCGGCCACCCCGCCGCTGTGCACAAGGTCGCGCACCAGGTCGACGGGAACGTAGTGGGAGAACGATTGGAGCCCGCTGCGAAGGAGCTCCAGCGATTCGGAAAGCGTTCGGATTTCCCGAACCCCGGAGTCGCGGATCTCGTGACGGCTCAGGTCAAAGCGCCCGATGCGCGTGACGGCTGCCGCAAGGCTCCGCAGGGGGGTGGCAATGCGTCCGGCCAGAAAAAAACCTGCCCCCAACGAGACGGCAAGCGCGACCAGGGCCGCAATCACTCCGTGGGTGATGTTCTTTTGCATGGCCCCGAACGTCTGGTTCCGGCTGAAGATGATCGCACTCACGCAGTCCAGGTCGCCGGGGACCCCCGCCCTCCGCACCCCGGCCGTAAACGTGTCCCCTTCCCCCGGAAACTCCATGACCAGGTGCTGCCCGCTTTTCTTCAGATCGTCCCAGACCCCCTCGCTCTCAAGCTTCTGACGGATCTGCCCGGTAAGGGGGTTCTCGCTCAGATCCTTCGCCGAGGCGATCACATGGCCCCGGATCGAAAAAACCAGGGTGTCCCCCTGGAACTCATCCTTCAGCTTCTCCAAGTAATCCGTGACGTCCTTCAGCAGAAAATCCACCGAGAGGACGCCGATCAACGCCCCGCCCTCCGAGCGCACCGCCAGCGCCACGCTGATGCCCGCCCCGCCGTCCGCAAAATCGTAGGGGGGCGTCCAGGTGAGACCCTCACGATCCTTTGCCAGCTGGAACCAGATGCGTTCTCTGGGGTCAAAGAAGGCCGGCGCATCGGTCCTTTTGTAGGGAAGCAGGGTTCCCTCCGCATTCATCCGCCACTCCTGCGGGTGCTCGGTGCCCGGGTCGGACAGGCTTAGGATGAGGCCCCCGTCGTGCGCCCAGGCCCCCGCGAAGCGCCCGTCCGCGTATCCGAAGCTGATCCAGTTGATCCCCTCCTCAAACTCGAGGGCCTCCGCGAGGGACTTCGCCATGCCCAGGGGATCCGACGCCGGCAGGCTCCCGCTGCGGATCCTTTTGGAGAGGCCAAAGAGGAGGCGGTCGGATGGCTCGAACAGGTCCTCCACGCGGCTGGTGACGGCGTCGAGGGTCGTCTCGATCTGACGGTCCCGCAGGGTGAGGATCACGGCCCGCATGCCGCGCGCACTGAGCCACGTCGTGCTCAGGGTCGAGGCCAGGATGAGCCCGAGGATCACCCCGACAAGCAATACGCGAAAGGAAACTCCGCGGCTTCGTCGCGGCACCGCGGCATGGAGCTCCCCGCTCATCGCCCGGCGGCTCTCGCCGCGCCCTTCGCGCCGTTGTTCAGCCGGGGGATGATCTTCGGCCTCCAGGCCGGATCGGCCACCGTTCCGGTCGAGATGTATTCAAAAAGCTTGCTCACCGGATAGAAAACGATGCCGGGGATCCCGCGCGCGTTGATCCGCATGCTCATGTCCAGCCGGCTGGTCATAAAGTGGATGTCCCCGGCCCCGAACATGCTGAACCCCGCCCCCTCGATCACGAGGTTCTTCGTGTGGATCACTTCGTCGCCAACCGTGAAATCCGCCGCAGCCAGACGGGCGGTCTGGTAGCCCACCCCCGGCAGCAGCGTCCCCAGAATTTCTGAAAACGGCCCGAGCACCGGGATCGCAAAAACATTCCCGTCCTCGACCCGGATGCTGCCCCGTCCGGTCATCAGGTTTTCCCGCCCCATGCGGGCATCAAACTTGTAGGTCCCCCCGAGCACGCCCTTGGAGTCGTCGTAGTCAAAATAGAGCTTCGTGAGCTGCGCGAAATTCACCCGGCTCAGCTTCACCTCCGCGCCAAATGTGGGGTCCTTCTCATCGATCGACACGATGGCCTTCAGCGCCATATCCCCTCCCATCAGCGCCGCCCGGCGCACGTTCGCGTTCACCTTGGTCCCCACGACATTGACCCTGGCGGACGTCTTCCCGAACCGCAGGGTCTTGCCCAGAAGGTCGTAGTCCAGGCCCGCCGCCGATTCGATGTCGATCGCCAGGTCGTTCTTCGTCGCATCCCTCAGGTGAACTTTTCCCTTCACCTCGGCGGTCGGCGCGGAGCGGAACCGATACGGCTTCACCGCCTCCGCAATCTTGGGGTCGATCCACATCAGGACGTCGTAGGGAACAAGGGTCGAGCGGATGTCGCTCAGCCGCGCCTCCTGGCGCCCGACGTCGTAGGCGAAGGAGCCCGTCCCCCGGCCGGCCCCCGTGGCAATGCGGAAATCCTTGTAGGTCACGCACCGGTCGCCAATCTCGAACGCCGACTCCGCGCTGTCCATCCAGGAGCCACGCATCGCCGTGCGCCCCAGGCGCAGCCTCCCCTGCCCGCGCAGGCTCGCAAAATCGGCTTTCGGCCCGCGGAGGGACACCGAGACGTCCGGCGGTTCGGCAAACTCCATGCGATCCAGAAACTCGCGGGTCTTCGGGTCAAACAGCGGGCTGAGCGCGGTCGGCAAAATCGTCGTCCGCGCATCGATCCGGATGTCCCCGGGCGCAACCCACAGCTGCCCGGTCAGCTTCCCGCGCCCGACGGAGACGCGGAGATCCCGCACGTAAAGCTGCCCGTCCTGCCAGGCAAACTCGAGGCCGGCCTTTTGAAAATCCACCCCCTTGAAGACCACCGCAGGGGCCGAAAACGCCCCGGTCACCTTGACCGAGGGCCTGCCATCGCGAACCGCGACCCAAACCCGGGCATCCAGCTGGGGAGGCCGCTCAAACTTCAGGGAGCTCAGGCCTGCGGACGACTTCGAAGCGAGCCTCACAAACTGCGCGGGGTCCAAAGTCGAGAGGAGCGCCCCCTCCCCCTCCCCCGACACGCTGTCCCACTCGCCGGAGGCCTCCAGCCGGCCCCGCCCGTCGGAAATCGAAATTTTCGGGAGGCTCAGGATTCCGTTCTCGAACCTGCCGGCAAGGTCCAGGCTGGCGAGCGCCCATCCGCTGCCCTCCACCGCTCCGCAGCGCAGCGAAAGGCCCTCGATTTTCAGCGAGCCCGGCACCGCAAGGTCCATCTCCACGGTGGCCTGCAGGACAGGAGTCCCGCCGCCGGGGTAGCGCAGCTTGGCCAGCTCCTCGAGCACCTGCTTGACCCGCTGGATGTCTCCATCGCCCGACCCGCGCGGCAAGGGGTGGAAGGCGTCCGGATTCAGAAACTGCCCGGTGACCTCAACCCGGATCCCCTCGACAACACCGTCAAAACGGCTCAGTCGCAGGCTGTCCCCCAGGAGGATGACCTCGGCGGACACCTCGGTCAGGTCCAGGCGAAGCTGCCCGCCATCGCCCTTGTCTACCGGGATCGACACCCCCGCGTTGTCGAGCCTCAGGCGGTCCACCTCGACCTTGCCACGGCTCAGCTGGCTCAAATTCAGCGAAAGCGCGGTGTCGCTGACCCTTGCCACGAGGCGCCCGCCCTCCTCCCGGTCGCGGATCTCGATGTCCCGGGCCAGCAGCCCGGAAAACGGATCCATCGCCAGGCGGCCGATCGACACCTCCAGCGCTCCGGTGCTCAGCGCACGGCCCAGCGCCTCCTTCGCCCCGAACCCGATCCCGGATTCCCTCAGGTAAAGCGCCGCCCCGGGAATCCCCAAAAAGACCGCCACCAGCACAAGGCGGATGGCATTCCTCCAGAGAAAATGGATTGCCGGGTGCACATTCATCAATGCCCGGATTGAATCATACCCGACCCCCGAAGCACAAAGGAGAATATCCGCCGGCGGCCAGAGCGGCGCGCGCGCGGTCTCCGGGCCGCCGCCCTCCGCGGAGCAAAGGCCGCGGAGGAGCTCCGCGCGGGAAAAAGTCCGTGCATTTTTCCCCGTGAAGCCCCTTCATGTGTGGCTCGCAATGATTTTTCACGATGGGCAAACAGCAGACAATTCTTCTCGTTGACCGGGAGACCGACTTTCTGGAGTGGGCGCAGAACCAGCTGAAGGGGCCTGCGGCGAGGGTGCTTTTGGAGACCTCCGCCGACACGGCCTACAAGACGTTCTGCATGGAGCAGCCGGACCTCGTGCTGGCGGAGATGAACCTGCACCCGTTCACCGGGCTGGAGCTGCTGGCTAAGATCCGCAAGCACTCGCCGAATGCGATGGTGATTGTCACGAGCGCGTTCGGGACCACCCAGTCGGTGATCGAGGCGATGAAGATGGGGGCCTTCGATTTTGTGCGCAAGGAGCAGCTGCCTTTCAACCTCAAGGTCGTGGTGGATTCGGCGCTCAAGGCGGCCGCCGAGCTCCGCAGCGCCAGCGCCTTTGCCCCGCAGCTCACCGTCGAGCAGCACCGCGATGACATCGTCGGGCGCTCGGAGGCCATGCAGCAGGTCTTCAAGATGATCGGCCGCGTGTCGGGCAGCGACGCGGCCGTCATGATCACCGGGGAGAGCGGATCCGGCAAGGAGCTCGTCGCCCGCGCAATCCACAACTACAGCGCCCGCAGCGGCAAGAGCTTCCTCGCCATCAACTGCGCGGCGATCCCCGACAACCTCCTCGAAAGCGAGCTCTTCGGCCACGAGAAGGGATCGTTTACCGGCGCGCACAGCCAGCGCGTCGGCCGCTTCGAGCAAAGCGACGGCGGCACCCTCTTCCTGGACGAGATCGGCGAGATGCCGCTCCAGGTCCAGAGCAAAATCCTCCGCGTGCTCCAGGAGGGCGAGTTCTCGCGCGTCGGCGGCAACCAGACGATCCGCACGGATGTGCGCATCGTCTGCGCCACCAATAAGAACCTGGAGGAGGAGGTCTCAAAGAGAAACTTCCGGGAGGACCTCTTCTACCGCCTGAACGTGGTCCGCATCCACCTCCCCCCGCTCCGCCAGCGCCTCGACGACATCACCCTGCTCGCGGAGTATTTCCTCCAGAAAATCGCCAGCCAGAAGCACCGGCCTCCGCTCAAGCTCTCCGAAGAATCCATCCGGGTCCTCGAGGCCTACCCCTGGCCGGGAAATGTCCGCGAGCTGGAAAATACGATGCACCGCGCCGCCGTGCTCGCCACGGCGGATGTCCTGCTCCCCAAGGACATCCCGCTCGGGCTCCCCTCCCCCGAGGCTGCTCCTGTGCCGGATCCCGCCCTTCCGGACAAAGAGCGCCTGATCGAGGCCCTATTCCAGCTTGCCTCGGAGGACCCGGCGATGGCGCTGCTCCCCTGGCTCGAACGCGAGTTCACGGGCCGCGCGATCCGGAAGACCGACGGCAACCAGGTCCGCGCCGCCAAGCTTCTCGGCATCACGCGGGCCACCCTCCGCAAGCGGCTGGAGCGCAACGGCGCCCCGGCGGAAGACGAGTGACCCGCGAGCGCTTGCGCGGCGCCCGGCCGGCTGGTAAAGGAGCAGGATGCTGAGAGTTCGCGCATTCCAGGGGCTGAGCCCGAAACCCGAGTTGGCGGCCGAGATCGCCTGCGTCCCCTACGATGTCGTCAGCCGCGGGGAGGCCTCCGCCCTCGCCGCCGACAACCCGCTCAGCCTCATGCATGTGGACCGCGCGGAGATCAACCTCCCGGCAGACACGAACCCCTACGCAGACATCGTCTATGCCACCGCCAAAAAGAATTTGGACCAGCTGGTTTCGGAAGGTGCCCTGGCGCGCGAGGCGGCTCCCGCCATTTACCTCTACCGCCAGCAGATGGGCAACCACGTCCAGACCGGCGTCGCCGGCGTCTGCCATATCGACGATTACGAAAACGACGTCATCCGCAAGCACGAGAAGACGCGAAAGGACAAGGAGGACGACCGCACGCGCCTGATCGGGACATTGAGCGCCAACACGGGGCCTGTCTTTTTGACCTACCGGCCGCGCGCGGACATCGACGCCCTGGTGGCCGGGGAGACCGCTCTCCCGCCCGCCGTCGATTTCCTGGCGCCCGATGGAATCCGCCACACGCTCTGGCGCGCGCAGGACCCGGAAGCTGTCTGCAAAGCCTTCTCGCATGTCCCGCTGGCCTACGTCGCCGACGGGCACCACCGGAGCGCCAGCGCCGCCCGCGTCGGGCGCGAGCGCCGCGCGGCCAACCCCGGACACACGGGCGGGGAGGACTACAACTGGTTTTTGTGCGTGCTCTTCCCCGCAGACCAGCTCCAGATCCTGCCCTACAACCGCGTGGTGGCGGACCTCAACGGGAGCCCGGCTGCAGCCTTCCTGGAGGAGCTCGAAAAGCGGTTCCATGTCAGCGCGTCCGCCGACCCAGCCCCCGGCGCTCCCGGCCAGGTAAGCATGTTCCTCGACGGCCGGTGGATCGGGCTCGCTTGGGACCCCGATGCCTCTGCAGATCCGGTTTCGCAGCTCGACGTGAGCGTGCTTCAGGACCGCCTGCTGGCTCCGCTCCTCGGCATCGACGACCCCCGCACCAGCAAGCGCATCGACTTCGTCGGCGGGATCCGCGGCACCCGGGAGCTGGAAGAGCGGGTGCGCAGCGGCACCGCAGCCGTCGCCTTCTCCATGTTTCCCGTCACGTGCGACCAGCTCATGGCGATTGCCGACGCCGGGCAGATCATGCCGCCCAAGAGCACATGGTTCGAGCCCAAGCTCCGCTCCGGGCTTTTCATCCATACGTTCTGACAACACGGCACGCTGAAGCCCCCCCGCATGCCTGATTTCACCTACACAGCAACCGAGCAGGGAGGAGGGGCGTCCAGCGGCGTCATCGCAGCGAAGACGAGGGCGGAGGCCTATCGGATCCTCCGGGGCAAGGGGCTCCAGCCCGTCAGCGTGGCGGACGCCAGCGGGGCCGCGCCGGCCCGGAAGGCAGCCCCCGGCGAGATCGGCCTCACCCGCCTCAGCTCCGCCCAGCTCCTCTACTTTACGGAGGAGCTCGCCGAGCTCCTCGAGGCCGGGCTCCAGCTCGAAGGCGCCCTCAAGGTCATCGAGCAGCGCCAGGAAAAATCCGATGTCAAGCTGGTCGCCGCCAAGCTGCGCCAGCGCGTCCGAGACGGGGTCAGCTTCTCACAGGCCCTCCGCGAGTGCGGGCGCACGTTCGACGCCCTCTACTGCAACCTCGTCGCCGCGGGCGAGGCGGGCGGGGCCCTCCCGCAGATCCTCAAGCGCCAGTGCGCCTACCTCGAGCTCATCGAGGACCTCCGGAAGCGCGTCGTCAGCTCGCTCATGTATCCGAGCATCGTCTTCGCCTCCGCGCTGGTGCTCATGTTTATCTTCCTCACATTCCTGGTCCCCCAGCTCTCTGTCCTGCTCGGAAAAACCGGGCAAAAGCTGCCCCTGATCACCCAGATCCTGATTGCCGTGAGCGGGTTCTGCGGGAAGTGGTGGTGGGCGATCCTCGCCACGATCGGCGCCACCGCCCTCCTCGTGCGCGCGGCGGTGCAGACCCCCGCCGGACGCGCCTGGTGGCACCGCGCGATGCTCAACATCCCGGTCGTGGGGCAGGTGCTCCGCGCAAAATTTTACGCCGAGATGCTCCAGACCCTCTCGACCCTGGTCTCGAATGGCGTCACCCTCCTCCACGGCCTCAACCTCATGCTCGCCGCCACGGCCAACGTCTACCTCCAGGGCCTCCTGAAAAAGGTGGCCGACATGGTCGGCGAGGGATCGAGCCTCGCCACCGCGCTGCGCCGGGTCGGATTTTTTCCTCCCGTCCTCATGGACATCCTTGGGGTCGGCGAGCAGACGGGCGACATCGCCTCCGCCCTGGAGCGCGCCGCCAAGCGCTACGACCGCGAGCTCACCTCCCGCATCGGCCACCTCACCACCCTCATCCAGCCGGCCATCATCCTTCTCGTCGCCCTCTTCGTCGGCGTCGTCGCCTATTCCATGATCGCCGGCATCCTCACCAGCGTCAGCGCCCTGCGCACGAAATAGCCCCCGCACGGCGCCTGACACGCGGATTGCAATGCGCGGGGGGCGCGAATAGGTTCTGCAACTGGTGCAGACAGCAAACTCACAACCCGGGCCCGGAGCGATGGGGCGCGTGCAGCGGCGTCTCGAGGGGGCCCTGCGCGGGCTGGCGCACGCCCGCTCCCGGACCCGCCACTTTTTCCGGCGCCTCACCCGCAAGCCGCGGACGGTGACGGAGGCTCCCAACTTGCTGCCCACTCTCATCAAAGTCCTCGCGGCCTTTGCGCGGGCGGATGGCGAGCTCCTCGAGGAGGAGATCGACTCGGGGCTCGGGTTTCTGCGCTACGACTACCCGGATGCCGTCTACTCCGAGCTGCGCAAGCTGTTTCGCGATGCGCTGCATGAAAAGCAGGACCTCAACGAGATGGCCCAGCGCCTCTCCGGCCAGCTCAGCGACGAGCGGAAAATCCTCCTCGGCGTCCAGCTCTACGACCTGATCGCCAAGGCCGGCCTCCGGCAGGACCAGGTCATCGCCTACTACTCGTTCATGTCGCGGCTGGGGATGGCCGAGCAGGCGATCGACATCGTCTACCAGCTCAACTCCGACGATCAGGCCGACACGGCCATCTACCGGGCCGGGACCTCGCCGCTCGAAATGGTCAGCTTCGGGAACCCCGACAACGCGGACGTCGCGCTGGGCGATTTTGCTCCGGACGAACACCTCAACGCCTACCGCTACGGGGATCTCGTCATCCTCAAAAACCTGAGCGGGCGCAACCTCGTCGTCCAGGGCCGCGCGCTCAAGCCCGGCGACTTTGCCCGGCTCTACACGGGCCAGCGGGTTCTCATCGACGACCAGGTCCTCGCCTATACGGACCTCGTCTTCTATTTCAACGCGAAAAAAAATGTGACGCTGCCCGAGATTTTTGTGGCGGTGAGCGGCAGCGACGAGGTGCGCCTTGAGAAGGCCCGCTCGCGGGACTCCTGCCTGCAGGTCACTTTCGGCCTGCGGGTGAAAGTCCGCGCGCTGCGCAACGTCGATGCCGTGCTCAAGGGAGTCCGCCTCAACGCGGGGGCCGAGGTCGATGCCACGCTCGAGGACAAGATCGTCTTCCACGACGACAGCGAGCTGAACCTCGGCGACCTCCGCCGCCGGGCGCGCTCCTTCGGGGGGCGTTTCCAGCTCAAAACCTCGAAGAGCGAATACCTTGTCTCCAACAACCCCGGGCTTCTCCAGGAGGACGACATCCTGCTCGCGCCCGGCGCCGGCGGAGACCTGCTCCTGAAAATCTCGTGCGACTACGACCGCCGCGAGGGGCGCCTCGAGGTCCTGCAGTCGGACCGCCCGATCCTCGTGCGCGGGGTTCCCGTGCGCAACTCGGCCCTGCTGGCCGACGGCGACACGATCCGCGTCGACGTCGGCCAGCTCCTGCGCTGCAACTTCTCCGAGAGGCTGATCGAGGAGGAGCGCAACGTCATCCGGTCCATCGAGGTGCGCGACCTCGTCTGCCGGTTCGGAAACCGCGCCGTCGCGCTGGACGGGATCTCCTTCGCTGTCCAGCGCGGGGAGATGGCCTGCGTGATGGGCGCCAGCGGCTGCGGCAAAAGCACCCTCCTGCGCGCCCTCTCCGGACAGTTCCCCCCCCACCAGGGCGACGTCCTCTTCAACAACCGCTCGCTCTACGCCAACTACGACACCCTCAAAAAGTATGTGACCTACGTCCCGCAATACGACGCGTTTGACGAGCACCTCACGATCGAGGAAAACCTGAGCTTTGCGGCGGCCATCCGGGCCCCCCACCTCTCGCGACGCGAGCGCCTGCGCCGGATCGACGGAAAGCTCGCCGAGCTCGGCCTCAACGAGCGGCGGAACTTCGTGGTCGGAAGCGCTCACAAAAAAACCCTCAGCGGCGGGGAGCGCAAGCGCCTGAACATCGGCCTCGACATGGTGAGCTCGGCGGACATCTTCCTCTTCGACGAGCCGACCAGCGGCCTCTCCTCGAAGGATTCCGAGCACGTCATCGAGATCATCCGAGGCATGTCGCACAACAAGATCGTCCTCGTGACGATCCACCAGCCGACCTCAAAAATCTTCCAGATGTTCCACAAGGCGGTCCTGCTGGACCGGGGGGGAAAGCTCGTCTTTTTCGGGACCCCCCAGGAGATGCTGAAGTATTTTGCGGAGGCCGAGCACCAGCAGCACTTCGGCACCGCCCTCGGCGGGTGCGAGGCCTGCGGCACCACCCGCCCGGAGTTTATTTTCGACGTCCTCGAGACCCCGCTGCGCGACCTCGGCGGGGACATCATTTTTGAGGAAAACAACCGGGGCCAGCTCGTGCCGGCCCGCCGGTTTTCCCCGGACTACTGGCGGGACAAATACGAGGCCTGCCGCCTCCTGAAGGACGTCCAGCAGCCGTCCGCGCCGAAGGAGGCCGCCCCGCCGCCGGCGCCGATCCGCCGGCGCACCCCCTTCCGGTGGCGCGTGGAGTGGCACCAGTTCGGCGTCCTGCTCCAGCGGGCGTTCCTGAGCAAGCTGCGCAACCCCGCGAACCTGCTCACCACGATTCTTGAAGCCCCCCTTCTGGCGCTGCTCACCGGCATGGTGCTCCGCTACTCCGAGAGCGACACGTATGATTTTGCGTCGGCCTTCCACATCCCGACCTACCTGTTCCTTGCCCTGGTGGTGGCCATGTTCCTCGGCCTCACGAACAGCGTGGACGACATCATCCGCGACCGCCCGGTCCTCATGCGGGAGCGCAACCTCGATGTCCGCCTGATCTACTACGTGCTCGCCAAGGCGCTCACGCTGGGGGCCTTCGCCGTGATCCAGTGCGCGCTGTTCGCGCTGATCGGGAACTGGCTGCTCTCGCTGCGCGACGGCTTCTGGATCGTCTTCTGGGCGATGTTTCTGACCACCGGAAGCGGGGTCGCCATCGGCCTGGTGATCTCCTCACTGGTCGCCGAAAGCAAGACGGGGATCCTGATCATCCCGGCCGTCCTGATCCCGCAGATCATCCTGAGCGGGGCCCTCATCAAATACGAGGAGATGAACCGCAACCTCGATTTTGTGTATTCCATCCAGCAGTGGGTCAACCAGCATCCGGGCAGCGCGATGCCGGCGCGCAGCGACCTCCAGGTCCCGCTCATCTGCGAGTTCATGCCGACGCGGTGGTCGTATGAGGCGCTCGTCTATGCCCAGGCGAAGCTCAACCCGCTCACCCGGCGCCAGGAGACGATCCAGAAACAGATCAACCGCCTGGTGGCCGGCGAAAAGCCGACCGGGGCCGAAGAAAACCGCCTGGAGGACCTGAAGGACGCGCTGGCGGTTCTCTCGGGGCTCGAGGCGTCGGATCCGGCAACCCTGGACGGGCAGTTTGCCAAAATCGACGCGGTGATTTCCGGGGGGCCGTTTGACCGCGCGGTCTTCCGGGGCGCCGGGAGCGGGGTCACCGCCGAGCAGCTCTACGTGAACCAGAAGGTCACCGACCTCATCTCCAAGGCGGAGATGGAGCAGAGCGACTACCGGGAAAACCGCCACCTCAACGTCTTCTTCGGCCCCGTGAAGGAATACTTCGGAATCCGCGCGGGGATTCTCGTCTTCAATTCGACCGTGCTCGTCGGCTCGACGATCGGGCTTTTCTTCCTCCTCTACCTCATCCTCCGCGCGCAGATCCGCCGCCGCCTCGCGTAGGAATATGAGCGGCTTCGAACTGGCCTCCGGCTACTCCCCCTGCGGCGACCAGGGGCGCGCGATCGAGTCCCTCTCCCGATCCCTGCTCGCGGGAAACCGGCACCAGACGCTCCTCGGCGTGACCGGCTCGGGGAAGACGTTCACCGTGGCGAACGTGATCCGGGACCTCGGGCGGCCGACCCTGGTGATGTCGCACAACAAGACGCTGGCCGCACAGCTCTACAGCGAGTTCAAGCAGTTCTTCCCCCGCAACGCCGTCGAGTATTTTGTGAGCTACTTCGACTACTACCAGCCCGAGGCTTACCTCCCGCGCTCGGACACGTTCATCGAGAAGGACTCCTCGATCAATGAGGAGATCGAGCGCCTCAGGCTCTCCGCCGTGAGCTCGCTGCTGACCCGCCGGGATGCGATCGTGGTGGCCAGCGTCTCCTGCATCTACGGCCTCGCCTCGCCGGAGGACTTCCTGCAGATGCTCGTGACGATCCGCCCCGGGCAGCCGATGACCCGCGAGGCCCTCCTCACCAAGCTGGTGGAGATGCTCTACGAGCGCAACGACATCGCCTTCGCGCGCGGCAAGTTCCGCGTGCGGGGCGACGTGGTCGAGGTGCACCCCGCCCAAAACGAGGATGAGGCCGTGAGGATCGAATTCTTCGGCGACGAGATCGAGCGGATCAGCCAGTTCGACCCGCTCACCGGGCACGTCTCGGCCACGCTCACCACGTTCACCCTTTTCCCCGCCAAGCAGTTCGTCACCCCCTACGACAAGCTCAACCGCGCGATGGGGGACATCCGCCGCGAGATGGACGAGCGGATCATTACCTTCGAGCGCGAAAGCAAGTTCATCGAGGCGCAGCGGATCAAGATGCGCACCGAGTTCGACCTCGAGATGATGCAGGAGATGGGGTATTGCAGCGGGATCGAGAACTACTCGAGGCACCTGACCGGGAGGCCGCCGGGCTCCCGCCCCTACACGCTGATGGACTTTCTGCCGAAGGACACGCTCCTTGTCATCGACGAGTCGCATGCCACCGTCCCGCAGATCGGCGGGATGTTTGCGGGCGACCGCTCGCGGAAGTCCGTGCTCGTGAACTACGGGTTCCGGCTCCCAAGCGCCCTCGACAACCGCCCGCTCAATTTTGAGGAGTTCATGCAGATGGCCGGGCAGGTCGTCTACGTGAGCGCGACGCCCGGCCAGTTCGAGATCCGCAACAGCGTGGCCGGCAACACCGGCTGGATCGCCAACCCGGACAAAAAGCTGGGCGAAGCCGCCGTCCGGCACTCCCCCCGTGCGGCCTCCGACCAATCCGCGCTCGATGTCACGACCCCGGGCGCACCGTTGGTGGTGGAGCAAATCATCCGGCCCACCGGGCTCCTGGATCCGAAGATCACGGTCAAGCCTCTCAAAGGGCAGATCGATGCCACCATCGACCTCTGCCGCAAGCGCGTCGAGCTGGGGGAGAGGGTCCTGGTGACGACCCTCACGAAGCGCACCGCCGAGGACCTCGCCGACTACCTGCGCGAGACCGGCCTGAAGGTGCGCTACCTGCACAGCGACATCGACACGATCGAGCGCGTGGAGATTTTGCGGGGGCTTCGCGCCGGGGAATGCGACATCCTCGTCGGCATCAACCTCCTGCGCGAGGGCCTCGACCTGCCCGAGGTCTCGCTGGTCTGCATCCTCGATGCCGACAAGGAGGGCTACCTGCGCAGCCAGACGAGCCTGATCCAGACGGCGGGCCGCGCGGCGCGCCACCTCAACGGGGAGGTCGTCCTCTTCGCCGACGTGATCACCGGCAGCATCCGGGCCCTGCTCGAAGTGAGCGACTACCGCCGCAGGCGCCAGGAGGACTACAACCGCGAGCACGGCATCACGCCGAAGAGCGTGAAGCGCGCGGTGCAGGAAAGCCTGCACACGATCCTCAAAGCCCGCGAGGTCGAGCAGGGGATCGTCAAGGAGGACGCCGCCTCGTTCGACCTGCACGAGCTGGTCCGCGAGCTCGAACGCGACATGGCCGCAGCCGCCGCAAACCTCGAATACGAGCGCGCGGCCCTCCTGCGCGACCAGATCCTCGAGCTCAAGTCCGGGACCGGAAACATCGAGCCCCGCAGCCGGGGGGCCTACCCGAAACCCTCCCGGAAAAAACGCGGCTGACTCGCCGGCCCCCACCTGAGTAATCTGCCGCATGCCCGCCAAATCCAGCACGCTCATCACCGGCTCCGACGAGGCCGCCGTCAAGAAGGCCGCCTCGGCGCTCGCCGCCGAGCTGGCCCCCGGGGCCGATGCGTTCGGCCTCGAGACGATTGACGGAGGGGCGGACACCGTCGATGCGGCCGTCTCCAAAATCCACGAGACCTGCCAGGCCCTGCAGACGCTCCCCTTCCTGGGAGGAACCAAGCTGGTCTGGCTCAGGAGCGCGACCTTTCTTTCGGACACCGTCACGGGACGGTCGGAGTCCGTGACGTCCGCGCTCGAAGGGCTCTGCGAAATCCTCAAGACCCCTCTGCCCGCAGGCCTCACCTTTCTGATGAGCGCCATCGAGCCGGACAAGCGGCGCAGCGCCTACAAGCAGCTCACCAAGGCCTGCCGGACCATCGTCCACGACAAGCCGGATCTCGGGTTCCGGGCCGGGGAGGAGGAGCTCATCTCCTGGACGGCCGGACGCGCCCGGGAGCGCGGGCTGAAAATTTCCCATGAGGCGGTCGAGGTCCTTGCGGCGCGGATCGGCCTCGACTCCGGCCAGCTCGACAACGAGCTGGAGAAGATGGCGACCGCTTTCGGAGAGGGGCACCCGATCGAGGCGGGCGATGTCCGCGCCCTGGTCCCCGCAACGCGCGAGAGCGGGATTTTTGACATCGGAAATGCCGTGGCGGCGCGCGACCTTCCCCTCGCCCTCGAGACCCTCTCGCAGCTCCTCCGGCAGCGGGAAAGCGGGATCGGGATCCTCCTCGCCTCCATCATGCCGACGGTCAGAAACCTTCTCCTCGTCAAGGACCTCCTGGCCCGGCACCGCATCGACCCTCCCTCCCAGCCGCAGTATTTTGCCTCGGCGCTCAACCGGCTCAAGCCCGCCGAAATCGAGCACCTGCCCAGAAAAAAGGATGGAACCCTGAACACGTATCCCCTGGGCATCGCGGCAAAGAACTCCGTCCACTACACGTCGGCCGAGCTGTTCCGCGCGTTCCAGGGATGTGCGGAGGCAAACCTGCAGCTCGTGACGAGCCAGGCCGGGGACGAGGTCGTCCTCACACGCCTGCTCACCGGCTTCATGCTCCGGCCCGAGAAGCGCCCGTAGAGACATTTTTCAACTGCTCTAACCAACCGGGCTCCGCAGCACCCTTCCCGCGGCAGCCTCTCCGGGCTTGTGCAAAACCCAAAATCCCGCCAGTCTGTGTCTGTCCCAAGCCTATCCCTATGAATGCCAGAGGTGGACGCGCCGGTTCGCAAGAAACTCCCCGCACTTCAAGCGGCCGCCGATTCTCTGCTTCCCTCGTGCCCGGTGCAGCCGCCCGCCGGCCTGCCCCCTACCGCCCGGAGGAAGGACCCCCTTGAAAAGAGGGGATGAAGCTGCAGGCGGAGGCGCGGAAGGTTCCCAGTCGGACCATAACGCCGGCGTGTGGTGGATCCTGGCCGCGATCCTTTTGGTCGCCACAGCGGCTGCGGCATCGTGGTGGGAGGTCGATATGACGGAGCGCGACCTGCGCTCGGGGATGCTCCTCCACGCCCGGCTGGCCTCCAACTCCATCGATGCCCGGCTCCTGGAATCCATCCCGTTCACGCCGGAGGCTGCCGCGCTCCCGGACTTCCAGCTGGCAAACCGCCAGCTGCGGCACCTCGCCAGAGCCCTTCAGTCCGGGACAGCGGCCAAGGAAGGATTTGTCAGCATTTACTCGATGCGGCTGCGTGACGGACAGATCGTCTTCGGGCCTGAGAGCATTCCCGAGGACGACCATCGCGCGTCCCCGCCGGGGACCCTCTATGAGAAGCCCCCGGAGGGCTTGATCCAGGTCTTTGCTTCCGGGCAACCCCTTGTGGTGGGCCCCTACACCGACGAATACGGCACGTTCGTGAGCACGTTCATCCCGCTGGCCGACACCTCCGGCCGCACGACGGAAATTGTCATCGGCTACGACATCCTGGCCAATGACTGGCGTCGCACCGTCTTAGCCGCGGCCGCCGTGCCCATGGGGCTCGCGCTTGTGGCCATGGTCCTCCTGGCTCTGAGCGCGTCCTTCTTTCGAGCCAACAACAAGGTCCGCCGCCAGCAATCCGCGCTCGTCGATAAGGCCAGCCACCTCAGTCTCGCCACCCGCGCCGGGGGCGTGGGCACATGGGATCTCGACCTCTCAAGCTCCCGCCTCAAATGGGACGACCAGATGTTTGTGCTCTATGGCATCTCCAAGGAGGAATTTGGCGACGCCTACACCGGTTGGGCGAAATGCGCCCACCCGGACGACCTCCCGCGGGTCGAGGAGGAGATCCAGGCCGCCCTGCAGGGGAAAAAGGACCTGAATACCGAGTTCCGAATTCGTCGGCCGGACGGATCGGTCCGCACGATCTGCGCGCTGGGCATCGTCGAGCGCGACAGCAGGGGGACCCCCCGGCGCATCATCGGCACCAACTGGGATATCACGGCCCGGAAACAGCGCGAGACGGCCGAGCTGGAGTCGGCCGAGCGCCTCGGCTGCCAGTCGGAAATTCTGGCGGCCCTTGCCACGGACCGGGCGCTCGTTGCGGGCGATATCGCAGCCTTCGCATCCAGGCTCACCGCCCTCGTTTCAACCAGGCTCGGGATCTCACGCGTGGGCGTGTGGCTCTCCGATGAGTCCGGCAGCCTCCTGACCTGCGTCGACGTTTACACCCTCGTCGGCGGCTCCCCCGC
>Ga0247844_1001827_pt1 | contig 36928 bp, 30 predicted proteins | sample LaCtaG_FD_192421 | JGI IMG/M metagenome (GOLD analysis project Ga0247844, IMG submission 192421) | Freshwater microbial communities from meromictic Lake La Cruz, Castile-La Mancha, Spain - LaCruzMarch201714.5m_1 | ecosystem: Environmental > Aquatic > Freshwater > Lake | place: Spain: Castile-La... | reverse complement strand
GATACGAGGCACACGCCCCCAAAGCAAATAATAAAAATGCGACAAGAGCGAATCTTCTGCAAAAAAAATGGAAAAATCTTATAAAACTCATTAGTATCAATCTTAGCAAGTTTAAGCAATTTAACAAGCCCTGTAAGGAGTTACAAACTAATCATGGAACAATTAAAAACCATGCAATCAGTCCTTGAGTTAGAGGCCAGCGCTTTACAAAAGGCCGCTAAAAATCTTGGAGTCAAAGAAGTTCAAGGCATTCTTGAGATTTTTGAGTTCCTCCAAGTAAGCGGTGGGGGGCTTTTATTTTGTGGGGTAGGTAAATCAGGTATTATTGCAAGCAAGCTAGCGGCCACATTCTCCTCTTTAGGACTTCCCTCCACCTTTCTTCATCCTGTAGAGGCCATTCATGGAGACCTTGGAAGAGTCTCAAAAAATGACGCCATTGTGCTTATTAGTAAATCAGGAACGACAGAAGAAATTTTAAGGCTCATCCCTTTTCTTCCTATGGACCGCAACTTGATCATAGGTTTTTTAGGGCGCACAAACTCTAGTCTTGCTGAAAAATGTCATATCGTTTTTGATTGTTCCGTTGAAAAAGAAGCTTGTATTAACAATCAGGCCCCTACGACAAGCTCAACGCTTGCCATGGCCATGGGAGATGCGATTGCCGTTGTCTACGAAAAATTCGTAGGCCTTTCCAGAGAAGGTTTTGCCACCAATCACCCAGGCGGAGTTTTAGGTAAAGCTCTTCGCATGAAAGTAAAAGATCTCATGTGGCCCAAGGATCAATCATCTTTCGTCGGACCAGATGCTACTCTTCAAGAAGTCATTTTAAATATGACCCGCTTCCCTATTGGAGGCTGTGCCATTATTGATCAAGAGGGAAAACTTCTTGGTATTTTAGTTGAAGGTGATATTCGACGAACTTTTACTCGCCCTAATCTAGGCCTTCAAACCCAAGCGAAAGACATAATGAATAAAGCCCCAGTTGCTATAAATGAAGAAGAATTGGCCTACACCGCTTTGGCCTTAATGGAAAAAAGACAAAGGCCCATCTCTGTTTTACCTGTTGTAGGGCCTAGTCACGAATTTATAGGTTTTATTCGTCTTCACGATTTATGGCGCGAAGGTTTTTCCATCGAACGCTAAAAATCAAACTTAAAATAAACCAAACGCCCATCGTTATCCAAAGGCCAAAACGCTCATAAATTGTCGGCGTTCGTTCTTTTAATTTTAATTCAAGATCAAGAATATCTTTTACTCCATAAGGAAGGCGTGCACTTTCTGAACCATCTGGATAAAGAATAGAGCTAATACCACTGTTTGTTGAACGCACGATAGGAAGATCATATTCGAGGGCGCGCCACTTCGCTAAAAAAAGATGCTGAAGAGGTTCATTGGTATCACCATACCAAGAATCATTTGTAAGATTGATCAAAAAATGAGGAGGTTTTTCTACCTTATTTAAATACTCTCGGACAAAAGATGAAAAAAGAATTTCATAGCAAATCACAGAAATAAAACGACTTTCTTTACGAGTTGTAAAACTTTTAAAATCTTCCCCTTTTTTAAAATAAGAAATATTTCGAATGACTGATCCAAGGAAAGGATTAAGTGGGCCAAAAGGCAATGTCTCACCAAAGGGAATAAGTCGAATTTTATGATAGACATCATTAAAAATCATTCCAACATCTGTATAGGCGAAATGAAAAAGAGCATTGTAAGTCGTTTCAAAATCATTCTCATTTGTAGAAGCCGCTACCTCGTACCCTCCCCAAACTAAATCAGCGCGCGTTTTTTGCCCTATCTGAATAAAAAGTGTAGGAAGCGCTTTTCCCGTATTTTTCCAAAGCTTCGATTCAACAGTATAAGGGTAAGCAGTCTCGGGCCAAATAAGAAGATCTATTGGTTTTTCGCTAGGCCTTAAACTCAGTTCGACGTAATTACCAAAAACTTCTCTGACAGCGTCCGAATTTCCTTTTTCTGAAGCAAGCTTCAAATAACTTTCAATATTCACTTGGGCCAAACGAAGCTGCAGTCCCTTTCCTTCTTCAGGGTTAAAACGAAGTGGCATGATGATATTCAGTAAAATAAAAAAACTGATAGGAAGAAATATCCATTTATTTATTTTTTTTGTACGAATAAATTTTAAAATTTCAAAAATGGCCCAGAAAGAAAGTAGAGAAAATAAAGGAACTCCCCCGTAAGGGGCCAACCCTAAGTAAGGTGCAAAAATAAGATAAGGGTGTCCTAAATGAGTTGGGAAAATTTGAGGGAGAAATTCTTCAAAAAGCACCATTAATAAGGCCAAACTAAGAGGCTTCATGAGAAAATCAAGAATACGTTTTTGTTTTATAAATGAATAAAAATAGAGCGTAAAAATCAGGGCAAAAAACTGAGGAAGAATAATAAAACTCGCAAGACTTCCCAGCATATAATTAAAAGGAAAAACAATATCGCCAAAAATACGAAGAGTCTCTGGAACCCAATTATAACCTAAAAAACATCCTCCCAATGAAAATAAAAAAATCCGAAGAAGATCTTTTTTTAAATCAACTTTTCTAACTGTTAAGTCAAAAAGATTGATTCCATAGCACACAACAAAAACACCAAGCATCGGGGCAAAAAAGAGCAAAGGAATTTCTTTAAGTGGAAATCCAAAGGCATAAAAGCAACCTGCTAATAACGGCACAATATAATTTAAAAATATCTTTTTTATCATACTCCTGATCATACGAGGCCAAAGGCCCTTTGCCAATCAAGAAGGCTTACTCTATGATAAATTCAATATGGAAAATATGGATCCTATCAACATCGGCTTCATGGCCCGCCCCTTAAAAATAAAAACATGCCCTCAATGTTCATCGGTCTTTATTACTGAAAAAAAATGTGAGGACTGTGGCTTCGTCCCTTTTAAAGAACGTCTAGGTGAACCTTTCGATGAACGCAGTTTTTTTTCACTCAAAGAAAACTACTGGGCGAAAGCGCCTTTTTTGATGAGAAAATTTCCTCTTTTTGAGACAAAAAGCTCCAAGGCCACTGAAGATTATAAAAAACTTCTATTTTTGCGGTATACACAGCTCATTGATTATTTTTTAGAAAATTCAAACAGTCATCCTCATTACTTACAATATTGCTTTGAAATAAAAACTCTAATTAGTGAGCTTATCAAATATCCAAAAACGATCTATTCTATAGAGTATTCACTTTTAAGCCTGAGTGAACAAAAGATAGGCCCTCTCTTTAATGAAATAGAAAAAATGATGATAGAAAAGAAACAAATAATTCCTAAGCAGAAATTAAACGCAAACATTCATCTAGTTTTTTTTATTTTTACAACGATTCTTATATCAATTCTCGCCCTAAAGGCCTTTCCCTACTTCGCGCGATAAATAATCTTTCCTTCTTTTTTCCCAGCTTGTTCTAAAGGTTCTTGGGCGATCATACGGTTCACATCAACACCAAGCATTTTTGCAGCAACTTCTATCGACTTACCTGCATCAAGACGTCCCCCTGTCGCACATTTTTCTGTAAGGGTTTGCTCTTTAAAAGCAGAATCACGGATAATACTTTTTACTTGAGTAAAAGAAAGCTCAGAAAATTGAGCTTTCAAAAGTGCCACCACCCCAGAGACAAAAGCTGTCGCTTGGCTTGTTCCTGTTAAATAACCCGAACGCCCCCCTGGCAATGAAGATTTAATACGATAACCAGGAGCAGAAATATCAACGGAACGTTTTCCAAAATTAGAAGAGCTAAGAACCATGCGGGCCTGATCATGAGCAGTCACTGTAATAATATTAGTCAGCCCATAGCTTGCTGGGAAATAAGCTTTTTTCTTATCATCAATATTACTTTCTTCGTTACCAGCGGCCGCGACAACAATGATTCCCTTTCGCTCCGCTTTTTTTAAAATACTTAATTCCTCGCTGGCCGGCTCTGGGCCTCCTCCAGAATAATTAATAACATCAGCTCCATTATCAACGGCAAAGCGCAAGGCCTCAATCGTACTTTCAAGATTTTCTTGTCCTGAGGCATGAGGATTAAAATACTTTAAAACAAGAATTTTTACGTCAGGAAAAATACTTTTTATAATTCCAGCAACGTGAGTTCCATGCCCATGTTTGTCATCAGGCTGCGTCTGACTCGTACGGCCCTTTGAAAAATCAAGACCGTAATTAGAGCTTGTGACTTGTCCACTTGGAACATAAAGATTGTTGGCCAAAAAGGGGTGAGTCGCATCAATTCCAGTATCAATAACGGCAACGATAACGTCTTTTTTCTTTTTAAATTTTTGCCAGGCCCCTAATAAATTGATGGAAGGAACTTGAGTATCATTAGAAATTCCCCAAGAAGTATAAGTCCCATTTAATTGATCAACGCCCCATTGCTGGGCCCAAAGATTATCACTTAAACTTAAAAGGAGTCCTAAAAAAAGTAAGCAAAGAATATTTTTAATTAATCTTGTCATATGCAACCTAAGTTTAATGCAAAAATTAAAAAACTTAGAGCCGGCAAATAATACTTCAAAATAAAAAAAGGATGGCAAAAAAAACCGATAGTTTTGATCTAGAATTTAAGGCTTAATCTGAGCAACCTGTCGAACATTGTCGGCATCACGAGTTGTGGCCACTTCGAGAGCATTTTTTGCACTAAGACGCCCTCCAGAAGAACACTTATCAGCAAGCGCTGGTACCTTAATAGCTGATTCACGAATGATCTTTTTAATCTGTCCATAATCAAATTTTGGGAATTCGGCCTTAATCAAGGCGGCCACCCCTGTGACAAAAGCTGTCGCTTGGCTTGTTCCCGTAAGATACCCTGACCGCCCTCCTGGAAGAGAAGAACGAATACGTGCGCCTGGAGCTGCAATATCAACTCCGTTTTTTCCATAATTTGATGAACTCAATACTTGAATAGTTTGATCATGTGCTGTCACTGTCACGATATTTGAAAATCCATAACTGGCCGGGTAAAAGCCTTTTTTCTTATTATCAAGATCGTTTTGTTCGTTGCCAGCGGCGGCAATCACTAAGATGCCTTTACGTTCAGCTTCCTTCAAAATTTTCCGCTCATTTTCATCGGGTGCTGGCCCGCCCCCTGAATAATTAATAATGTCAACATTGTGATCAACAGCGTAGCGTAGCGCTTCGATAGAGGCCTTAAGATTATCATCTTCAGAGGCATGAGGATCAAGATATTTTAAAACAAGAAGCTTAACATCAGGAAAAACACTTTTAATAATTCCTGCAATATGAGTCCCATGGCCATGTTTATCTTCAGGTTTCGTTCGACTTGATCTTTTCTTGGTAAAATCTATGCCATAGTTGTCTAAAGAAGTTTTCCCTTCAATTGTATACATATTCGAGGAAATAAAAGGATGAGTGTTATCAACACCCGTATCAATAACGGCAACAACAATATCTTTTTTCTTTTGAAACTTTTTCCAAGCCGCTAATAAATTAATCGAAGGAATTTCTGCATCAGGGGAAATGCCCCAACTGGAAAAAGGGCCGAGAAGATCTTTAGAATTCCACTCGCCTGCCCCACTTTGAAGTGGCAAGGAAAAACAAAGTGTATAAAAAGAAAGCAAAACAATTTTTTTAAACACGCTTAACCTTTTGAAACGAGTTCAAGTCGGATTCTTAAAGAGCAATGAACATGCCAAAATATAGTCACGTAATTTTGTCTAGAATTCAATAGATTAGCATTTTTTATACGTAAAATCTAAATCATCTGTCTAATTATTAGACAAATTAAAAATTTAAAAGAAAGCGAAATAGAATCAATTTTAAAATTTAAAAACCGATAAGCTAAGAGGAGTTAAGAAAACTTAATGAAAAATATAAACTACCTCTACGTCGTCGCTATTTGTCTGATGCTATCGGCTTCGAGCTCATTTGCAAAATCAATAACAATTGCTCATGAAGTGAAAGGAAAATATCTTAAAACTCTTTTAGAGCGTTATCAAAAAATATGTATAGATAAAGATGGGAAAATCAGTAACAAAATCATTATTGAAGAAAATAAAAAACATGAAATCATTGAATTTTCATGCGACAAAGAGGCCCGTCGAATTTCGAAAATGCTCGAAGAAATAAAACCCAAAGAAAAATTAAAAGACGAAAAATTTTTGGATAAAAACGCCTGCAATCTTAGTGATTCTAAAAATATGCTTCCGGCCGTTACTTTGCCTGATTCCCTAAATCAAATTCTTTTTAGCGCCCAAAATGAACAAAGCTGTCATAAGCAAAGTTTCAGCGAGTGTTATAGTGACTACCTTTGCAACATTATTAGATCTGTCGGAGTCATTCCCATAAACAGGCTTGACGGAAGTTGTTTAAGTAGTGAAAAGGGAAGTTGTCTAAGTGAAGTACTCGCTGGAGTTATTAATACTCTTGTATCAGATACAAAATCGCTTTGGGAATTAACAAAGATGATCGGACGGGCAGGAAAATCCATGGCCATCGGCGCGTGGAGTATGTTTACAAAAATCGAGGATAAGACCTCAGATTCTACCCTTGCTGCAAGTTTACAATCAGAAAGCTCTATTAATCTTTTCAAAAAAAACCCCTATCAATTTCTTAAAGACTTTGTAAGTGGACTTTTAAAAATGTTTACTGACTCAATTAAAACAAATTTTGCCTGTCAAAAATGGAGTGGAACTCCTCACCTTTCAACCTGCCTTAAACCTCTTCAAAACTGGGACTGCATTACTTGCAACGAGCAGGTGAATATCCTTTGTGGAATTGCCGGAAAACTTGGCGCTTATGGTGTAGAGTTTTTATTGGCAGGCTCGGCAACGGCCGGAGTTAAATGGCTAGCGAAAAAAAGTTTAAGTAAACTTACGGCCATAGATGATTTTTTAGTAAAGTCTTTTCCTGTCATAAAAAAAACTGAAGAAACTCTTGGTAAAGTTGGGACTGCCGTTTCAAACACAACAAGTAAACTCGCGGCAAATGTGTCCTTCATTAATGAGCAATTGCTCAATTCAAAAACTGTAAAAATCATAGAAGAGTATCTTGCAAAAATGACTACGCCAATAGGCCATGCTTCAACGATGCTACTGACATCAAAGCCTGCTATCATTATTCATCAGGTCGTCGATAAAACAACTTATCCAATAAGAGCATATTATAACTTTCTTCAAAAAAGTAATTCATTAGGTTTTGAAATGACAGAAAAGTTCTTAAATGGAAAAACGGAAAACACTTTAAGCATAGCAAGATCGATAAAACCTGATTTAGGAGATATTGATCAAAATGATTTCAAACAGCTACTAGCATCACCAAAACTCAGCGATATCGACAAAGATGATTTTGTGAAAGTTATTCAAAATTTGCAACTTAGCAAAGAAGAAATTCTTTCAGTTATTGATAAAATTAATGACCTACCTTTAAGTGGTCTTCAAAAAAATAGACTTAAAAACTATCTTAATTATATTCAAACTCTCAAAAAGAGCGAAAAGGCCCTAGCACTTACTCAAATGAATGAATCAATTTTAGACACGGGACATACCTCTGGAGGGTTTGCAGAAAAATTTTTAAAAAACGAAAAGAAATTTGATACTTTTGAAAACACTCTCCAAAAGTGGGAATATCACAGATTAAAATTTAAAGGGGCTTCAAGCGAAGAGGCCGCCTTAAAGGCCGCCAATAAAGCACAACTGATGAGATTAGGATTTGAACAACGCCTCTATTCCTGTCTAGCTCAAGAGCTAAGTCCTGATCAAATTATCGCTAAAGAACGCTTTCATAAATTCGCTCAGATTTTTAGCTTCGCGAATACAAATTACACTTACGCAAAAACAAATAGCGACAAATTTAATCAAGGGCAAAATGAACAGTGGTTTGGAGAACTAGGCTATGAAATTGCTATGTCCTATCTGACTACAAAATTAAATGCCAGTATTGCGACAGCACCTCACCAAACCGTGCTCGAAACCTACTTGCAATCAAATATTAAAAACGCAAAACTTAATCTCATTGATACGTTTGTGTATTCAAATATTTATGGAACAACGCATGCCGAAGCGGAAAAAAGAGTTAACGAAATGTTTAATAATCCTAATCTAAAAAGTGAACTTCAAATTCTTGATAAATATCTTGATAAAATTAACTTCGTTGGAAATTTTCATGAAGCTATTCTTCGTAATTTTGACTCTCTTGTGAGGTCCCCTGAAAAAGATATTATTTTAGGAGAACCGCCTTATAAAATAGGTGACATCGTTTTTGCAACACTCACACCGGAAGAATTAAAAAAACCAGAAATAAAAGAAAAACTTATTCAAGCTGTTGTCAAACAAATCAATGGCGGCAATATGAACGCTCTCATCGCCACAGGGGATAAAGGATTAGACCGTTATATGGCCAATGTGGCCTGGGGGGCCATCATTGCTTCGCCACGTTCACTTATCGTCAATAAGAGTCTCTATGGACTTTTTTGTCTCACGAACAATAATCCCATTGTAGGGGTGGCCCTTGGAATGGCCTTTCAAACAACAGTGACTTTAATTAATGCTAGCATCTACGCCCAATACAGAAAAACACTCATCGGGCATTAAGCTTTACAATCAAACGAGTTTATCATTTTTTCTAGTACAAGTTTTTGGGCCGTCTCTTCTTTTTTAAGAGTCAAGGTTTTAAGATGAAAGAGTTTATTTCGACATTTTAAAAAATAACTTTTTTCTTCAAAAACTTCATCCGCAAATTCATAAGTATATCCAAGGGAGTGTCTTTCTAAATAAGAAGAAATTTTTTTGTATTCATAAGGATAAAACTCAAAAGATTTTCCATTTTTATTTTTAAGCCACGCCTCTCTTCCCACTTTGTATTGTTCCTCATTCGCTTTTAATTTCTTCGAATCAAAAGACCATTCAAAGGCAGTCGAATCAAGACTTAAAACTGGCCTGCGATTTAATTTTGAAGGACCTAAAATCATCAATTCAAGGCCAAATAAATGTTCGGCCTCTTGCCATGTTTCAGGAACATCAAGATTAATTTTACCTTCTTTTAATGTAAAAATTTTTCCCATTGAAGAAAAAGGAAACGCTAAAAATATAAAACTAAAAAAAATTATTTTCGCTTTCATTTAATTCTTTTGATTAAGGGCCTGTACAAGTTGATCAACACATGAAGTTTCTTTATCCCCACAGCGAAGCCCCTTCAACTTAGCGACTATCTCATCAACAAGCATGCCCTCAACTAAAAGTTGTATGGCCTGCAAATTTCCTGGACAACCATTTTCAAATTTCACGTTATAGAGTCGCCCTTCATTAATATCAAAAGTAATTTCACTCGCACAAACGCCTTGTGTTTTATAGTGCATCGTTGACTCGCCTTGTTTCTTCATCAATAATATTAGTCACGTTATCAAAAAGAAAATAAAACTACACGAGATTTCAAGACTAGTCTTGAAAGAATAAATATTTTTGCATACAATTTCGCGTTGTCATTTTTAAAAAGGATATTTATGAAAGGACTTTTCAAGACAAAATCTCTTAAGGCCTTATTGGAAGAAGCCGGAGATGAAAAACATGGCCTAAAGCGAACTTTAGGACGATTAAATCTTGTCGCTCTCGGAATAGGTTGCATTATAGGCGCAGGAATATTTGTTCTTACGGGACAGGCCGCTGCTAATTATGCTGGCCCCGCCGTCGTTCTTTCATTTGTCGTAGCAGGTATTGCTTGCGCGTTTGCAGGACTTTGCTACGCGGAATTTGCTTCGATGATTCCGATTTCAGGAAGCGCTTATACCTACGCATACGCAACACTTGGCGAATTTGTCGCTTGGATTATTGGATGGGATCTTATTTTAGAATATCTTTTTGGGGCCTCAACAGTTGCTGTCGGTTGGTCTGGTTATGTCACGAGCTTTCTTCGTGACTTTGGAATTAATATTCCTCAAGCTCTCTCGAGTGCTCCGCTTTCCTATGACGTCGCCACACACTCATGGGCAACAACAGGGGCCCTCATCAATCTTCCTGCCGTCTTGATTGTAGGATTCATGACAAGCCTACTCGTTGTTGGCATAAGAGAATCGGCCAATTTTAACAATATTATTGTTGTTATAAAACTCATCGTTATTCTCCTTTTTATTGCTTTCGGATTTCAATACATCGTTCCTTCAAATTGGGTTCCATTTATCCCTGAAAATCAGGGCGATTTCGGTCAATTTGGAACAAGCGGAATTTTTCGTGCGGCCGGTGTTATCTTTTTTGCTTATATCGGTTTTGATGCTGTTTCCACAGCGGGCCAAGAAGCAAAAAATCCTCAAAAAGATATGCCATGGGGGATTTTAGGCTCACTAGCCATCTGTACAGTTGTTTACATTCTTGTAGGGTTAGTTATGACGGGTATCGTAAAATATACTTTTCTTAACGACCCGGCCCCCATTGCTGTTGCTGTCAATACGGCCGGTGATGGCCTTCAGTGGCTTCGCCCTTTTATCAAAATTGGTGCGATTGCAGGTTTAAGCTCAGTCATTCTCGTTTTACTGATGGGACAACCTCGTATCTTTTTTGCGATGGCAAGAGACGGCCTACTTCCTTCCATCTTTGGAAAAGTCCATTCAAAATTTCGCACTCCCTATGTCACAACACTTCTTACAGGAATCGTGGCCATGATAGTCGCAGGTCTTTTTCCTATTAGTATTTTAGGAGAACTTGTTTCTATAGGAACTCTTCTGGCTTTCGTTATAGTCTGCGGTGGTATTCTTGTTCTTCGCTACAAACGCCCGGAACTTGAACGCCCTTTTAAAACTCCCCTCTTTCCTCTTATTCCCATCCTCGGTGTGCTCACTTCTTTTGGAGTGATGGCCACACTTCCTCTCGATACTTGGTATCGCCTCATTGCTTGGATGGGCATTGGAATAGCGCTCTATTTTATCTATGGGAGAAAAAATAGTAAAATTAGAAAATAAAATGATGGCATAAAACTAAGAAATAAGTTAACTGCTCACACACTTTCTTAAACTGCTCGATTTTTCGAGCAGATTTTGGGACAGAACTCGAGACACGACTGAGGCTTGCCCCGGCAAGCCGCAGGGAAGTGTCAAGAGAAATGGCCCAAAAGATGCCGAAAGGGCGAGCAGTTACGAAATAAGTTTTGTGAGATTCCTCGGCATATCGGCCGTTTGTGCTAAGACAGCAATGGCCGATTTTTGCAGCACCTGAGTCGAGGCCAACTCACTGGCCACTTTGGCCACATCAACATCTTCTATCGTTGAACGCGTTTGTTCATGATTAATAATATGAGTTTCTAAATTATTGATAGCACTTTGCAAACGACTTTGCACGGCCCCCACACTCGAACGAACACCACTAATCTTTTCAATGGCCTTATCAACTTTTTCAATTGTTTCAAGAGCGCCACTTTTTGAATTCACTCCGGCATCACTAATTCCAAGCACGTCAGAGTTTGTATCAATAGTATCAAAATCAAATTCAATTTTATTTTCCTCACCAGCATTGGCACCAACATGAAAAGTTAAAACACCCAAGCGGCTTTTATCATCATGGCCATTTTGAATATAATTAATTTTCGTCGAATCTGTAATCTGATCAATGCCCTTAACGAGGGCCTTAAATTCTTTGTCTAGAAGCTCTCGTTCTGGTTCACCGAGCGTATCAGACGCCGATTGAACACTCAGCTCTCTTACCCGAATAAGGACATTTGAAATCTCAGAAAGGCCCCCTTCAGCTACTTGAATCATCGAAATACCATCTTGCCCATTGCGACTGGCCTGATGAAGAGAGCGAACTTGGGCCTTAAGTTTTAAAACAATGGCCGTTCCTGCAATATCATCAGAGGGAAGCACCATGCGCTTACCCCCAGAAAGTTGTTCCAGATTTTTTTCTGTTTTCCTCTCAGTTTCACCTAAATTATGTAAAACTGTTTCAAAAATAGGGTTTTGACCGATAGTCAGGGCCAAAAATACTCCTTTGACACCATTCTTGACTCTTTTCGTCAGAATTTAAAAAAACTTTAATTTTTTATTTCTAGTAATTTCCTTGCCTTTACTTCAGCCTTATAGCAAAAATACTTTGATGCTAAAAACAGTGCTTGCCCCCTATTTTTCCCCCTACGAGAAAAGTCTCGCGAAACTTGAAGATTCTTTTAACTTCCTACAAATGGAATCCCCAGAAATCTATCACGAGCTAAAGCGCACTGTTTTATCTGGAGGAAAACATTTACGGCCTCTTACAGTTTTTATCGCGAGCGAGCTGGGTCAAGTTTCTGAAAATGAGGCCCTTATTTTGGCCGCATCAGCAGAAATGATTCACGCTGCTTCCCTTTGTCATGATGATGTTCTTGATGGGGCCAGCATTCGCCGAAATATTCCGACACTCAATTGCGAGCTAGGAAATAAGATGGCCATTTTATCAGGCGATTTTCTCTTTTCGCTGGCCCTTAAAAATCTTTGCCAATTAAAAAATCTCTCTGTTGTTGAAACCGCTTCGGCCATGATTGCTTCTCTTTCGAAAGGCGAATGGACTCAAGAAAACTGCCGCAAAACTCGCCATTATCCTGAGGGCATTGTCGAGCAAATTGCCCTCCATAAAACAGCTTCCCTTTTTTCTTGGGCCTTCATGTCTCCCTTTCTTCTTGCTCCTCACGCCAAAAAAGAAGAAATAAATTTAGCTCAAACAGTGGGACAAGAATTAGGTCTAGCTTTTCAAATTGTAGACGACATCATTGATTTTTCAAAAGACAGTGGCAAAGAACCTTTTATTGATTTAAAAAAAGGAATCCTTAATTGCGTTTCTTGGAATTATTTTTTTGAAAAAAATCTTCTTGAGTCCTTTTATAAGGGAGAAATTAACACCGAAGATTTTTGTAACTACGACTACTTTGCTCAGGCCCTTCAAAAAGCTCGCGAACAGGCCCACGAGCACATTCAACAATCAGCAAAGGCCTTTAAAATTCTTAATCAAGACAAAAATGGTCATGCACAAAAGGTATTTACAACCATAACTACAGAGCTTTTAAAGAAAGTTTAAAATAAAGGTTGTGACCTGCTGTCTCGCGTGTTAGAAAGGTGTCTACGGTATCCTGATTTATGATTTGAGTGTACAGATAGATCTTAACAATTTTTTCTCAATCTCCATTTCACTTCAGAGTATTTAATTTTTGTTAATGAAACGTTTAACAATGTTGTTGTTCGTTTTCAATTAACATCCCGACCTTTGGAGGTTCTATGGGAAGAAAGCTTTATGTTGGTAATTTATCTTTTAACACAACTGATCAACAACTTGCGAACACATTTGCTCAATACGGCAATGTAGATTCAGCTAAAATCATCATTGATCGTGACACAAACAGAAGCAAAGGTTTTGCTTTCGTTGAAATGTCAACTGATCAAGAAGCTCAAGCAGCTATTGAAAATCTTAATGGTGTTGAAATGGACGGCCGCGCTTTGAAAGTAAACGAAGCAAAGCCAATGGAACCACGTGATTCACGTGGCGGTAGCGGTGGTGGTTTCGGTGGCGGCCCACGTGGCGGCGGTCGTAATCGCTTCTAAGCTTTAATAAATTAACTAAAGTTTAAAAAAGAAGGGAGATATTTATTATCTCCCTTTTTTATTTTAATTTGCCCTCTATATTCTTTTTCTACCACGCCAATAGATTTACACCCAGGTGATGGCAAACAAGTTCGAAGTCACTATCTCGACTCCAAACAGGTGCTTTGATATCTCGGGCAGAAAGAGCGATTAAAATATCATTTTGCATACGAGCGATATTTTTTAGGCCACGAAGTGGATAAAGTTTTCGTAGTATCGCTGCCGCTTCTATCCACTGATCCAAGGTTGGGGCAGGTAATAGTTCATGCTTAAGCGTTTTAAGTAAATTGGCATGGGTGTTTTCAGGATAAGTTCTAAGCACTTCGTGAAAGGCCACTGGTGAAAGGAGAATCATTTTGTAGGGATAGATTAAGGCGAAGGGATTTTCAATAACACCATCAAGAAAATCTAAAACAACGCTTGTATCAGCGACGATGATCATAAAAGATCTCTGTCCGATTTTTTCCCGGCCAACGCTTTTCTTGCGGCATGCAAACTCTTTGCATTTCGCTCAAAAGCAAGGCGTTCCTCAGCTAATAGACGCAAAATGCTTGACGGGCTTTCTTTGGGAAAGAGTTTTTTTAGTTGATTTAAAATGGCAACATCCATTCGTGTTGCTATTGATTTGCTTTGAGACATGAACTACTCCAAGTTAAAATCTGTACATCTAGTTTATCATGAATGTTTACGTTTTGTCAATTTTGTAAACATATTCATAAAAAACAGGTATTACATATCTGCTTGGGGGCGAATTCAGGTTCACTAAAGTTTAAAAAAGAAGGGAGATATTTATTATCTCCCTTTTTTATTTTAAATTGCCTTAAAGCTTAATTCTTAGTGCAACTAGTTGAAGCATATCCAATATTCCTGCCATTTAAATCAAGTCCACTGTCTGCTAATGTGCTCATGCACAACGAGTAGTCTTCGCTAGATCCTTTTAAAGATTCATTTTCGCAATCTGAAAATGCGTAAGCGAGATTTGGCGAGAATTGGACACCCATACCAGCATTTCTTAAGGCACTCATACAGCTTACAAATTCGTTTGCAACTGAGTGTTCTACCACTTGTTGGCAAGAAGTAGTCACATATCCAATCCAGACTCCACCTAAGGGGATGCCTACTTTGGCCAATTCTTTCATACAAGCTATCTGTGTTGTGATACGGTCGTTCGCGCTGTTTTCATTTCTAAGGTCTTTAGAAAAGGCCCCGAATGTTAATAATAAAAGGCCACAGCTTAAAGAAATTTTGTTCATTTTTGTCATAAATATTTTCCTTGTTAAAGTTATTCCGCAGTATTGCAGAGTTTTTTTCTTAAAAACAACATACTGCGTAATAACTTTTTTTCAAATGAACATTAATGAACATTTGGTACAAGAAAATCGAAATGAGACAAGCAAGACGACTACAATTACCAAAGCCCTGTCACAAGATACTCATCAATGGCCTTAGCAGCTTTCCTTCCTGCCCCCATGGCCAAAATAACTGTGGCCCCGCCAGAAACAATATCTCCGCCAGCAAAAACCCCTTTTTTTGTCGTCTTGAGATTTTCTTCATTGGCAATGAGATTTCCATACTTATTAGTTTTTATATCAGGTGAGGTGTAGGAAATAAGAGGATTACTTCCATTTCCAATCGCCACAATCGCCATCGAAATAGGAAGAACATACTCAGAACCTTCTATGGGTATAGGCCTGCAACGCCCACTGGCATCAGGTTCCCCAAGGCGCATTTTTTGAAGGCGAACGCCAGTAAGTTGGTGCTCAGCTCCCCCGACAAAATCAAGCGGGGCCGAAAGTTCTAAAATTTCTGTCCCTTCTTGTTTGGCGTGATGAAGCTCTTCAAGTCGTGCTGGCATTTCTTTTTCAGTCCGTCGATAAATAAGATAGGCCTTACGGGCACCTAAACGAAGGGAAGTACGAACAGCGTCCATTGCTGTATTTCCTCCCCCAAAAACGGCCACATCTTTTCCGCTACAATCATAAACGGGAGTGGCATTGTTGGGAAAATCGTAGGCCTTCATAAGATTCGCGCGAGTTAAAAACTCATTGGCCGAATAAACGCCATTTAAATCTTCTCCCTTAATATTTAAAAAAAGAGGTAAGCCTGCTCCAGTCCCAATGAAAACAGCATCAAAAGTTTTAAAAAGCTCATCAACTGTTAAGGTTTTCCCAATCACGATGTTTGGAACAAAAACGACGCCTTCTTTTTTAAGGCCATTAATTTGTTCGCGCACAATATCTTTTGGGAGACGAAATTCTGGAATCCCATAAGTTAAAACTCCTCCCATCTCATGGAGGGCCTCAAAAACTTCTACATGATGGCCAAAAGAAATAAGATCGCCAGCAACAGCAAGGCCTGCCGGGCCAGAACCTACGATGGCCACACGTTTACCAGTTGGTGTTTTGCTTTCCACTTTTTGGGCCTTTAAATTTTCACGGGCCCAATCGGCCACAAAACGTTCAAGATAACCAATACCAACAGCGCCATCCGTTTCTTTTTTTGCACGAACGCAAACGCCTTCGCACTGATTTTCCTGAGGGCAAACACGGCCTGTAATAGCAGGCAGACAATTATCTTTACGAAGAACTTCGTACGATTCTTCAAGCCGCCCTTCAGCGAGCAGGCCTAAAAACTTAGGAATATTAATTCCAACAGGACAGCCTTGAACACAAGGAGCATGTTTACAATTTAAACAGCGTAAGGCCTCACGCTTGGCCTCTTCAAGAGTTAGACCAGTATTGACTTCTTTAAAATTATGGCGCCTTTCATTGGCGGGCTCTTCATGCATTTTTGAACGAGGAATTTTCAAACGATCTTTCGCGGTGATCGTCGCAAAATCAAGATTCACTCCTTCAAGCTCAGCAAGATGGCAGCCCTTTGAAAGCTGACGATGAGGATGAGGAGGATTTTCAGTATGAGTTTGATCAGAGTCCTTTCGCTCCTGCGTGTGATACGCTTTGTTTCGAGAGGAGAGAACTGTAAAATCCACGAGGTGAGCATCAAATTCGGGGCCATCAACACAAGCAAAAAGAGTTTTGCCTCCCACATTTACTCGACATCCCCCACACATTCCTGTTCCATCAATCATGATAGGATTGAGGCTCACGACAGTTTTTATATTATGGGGACGAGTCACCTCTGAAAGAGCTCTCATCATCGGAATGGGGCCAATGGCCAAAACTTCATTGACCGTTTCTTTCGCAATAATTTCTTTTAAAGCATCAGTCACAAGTCCTTTCACACCATAACTTCCATCATCAGTCGTAATGATGAGTTCATCAGAAATGGCCCTCACTTCATTTTCAAGAATGATGAGTTCTTTACTTCGTCCACCGATAATTGTGATCACACGATTGCCTGCGTTTTTAAAGGCCTTGGCCGTTGGGTAAGCAATGGCCGTTCCAACTCCGCCCCCTACAACGACAACCGTTCCTACTTTTTCTATATGAGAAGGTTTGCCTAAAGGGCCAACAACATCGTTAATACTTTGGCCAGCAGTGAGTTCATTCAGTTTTTTGGTTGTATTGCCTATGCCTTGAGCAACGATAGTAATCGTACCGGCCTTAGCATTGGCATCGGCAATAGTAAGAGGAATGCGCTCTCCTCCTTCTTGCAAACGTAAAATAATAAATTGTCCGGCCTGAAATTTATTGGCAATAAGAGGCGCCGAAATTTCAAAAAGTTTCACTTGAGGTGCCAAAACTTTGGCCTTCATAATTTCAAACATTGTTTATCCTTTTTTTTAGGGACGTCTATTGTCCAAAGACTGCATCAAAATGACAAGAGTCAGACTAATAAAACATATATCATATAATGGCCCGACCAAAAAAGAAGCGCTTGACCAACGCATGAGGTTTTTTTATGCTTTAGTCTTAGAATCTCAGTCCCTTAGGGAGACAGATGACTATGAGAGATTAGTTGATTTTAGGCCAATAAAGCTGACTAATCTCTTTTATTATTCAATCCTATACTTTGTCACATGTTCATTTAATTCTTGAGCGCTACTAAAAAGTTCTTTTCCGGCATGAACAGAGTTTTGCACAAGTTCGGCAGATTTTTGGGTTTCCTTATCAACGTTAGCGAGTGCCATAACGACTCCCGAAACATTCTTGAACTGCTTATGAGAGGCACTCACAATATCACCAACAAGATCACGTGTTTTAGTTGTGCTGAGAAGAATTTCATCGAGAGCTTGGGCCGTATCTTTCGCTATAGTTGTTCCTGTCGTCACTTTTTTACTTGAATCTTCAATCATCTCTGTCGTTTCCTTGGCGGCCTTAGCAGAACGTGCGGCCAAATTTCTGACTTCTTCGGCAACAACAGCAAAACCTTTTCCATGTTTTCCAGCTCGGGCCGCTTCAACGGCAGCATTTAAGGCCAAAAGATTTGTTTGAAAGGCAATTTCATCAATCACTTTAATAATCTTCGAAATTTTTTCACTAGAAATATTGATTTCATTCATGGCCTCAACCATGCGTTTCATTTGCTTATTTCCATCTTCGGCCGAAGTCTGAGAATCCCCACTTAATTTTTTAGCATTTGTGGCAGACTCAGCATTAAGTTTTGCCTGATCCCCAATTTCATTCATCGAAATTGTTATTTCTTTAAAGGCCTTCATTTGGTTTTCAATCCCAAGAGAAAGATTATTTCCAATATCACTCACTTCTTCTGAGGATCTTGTCACACTTCCCACAGAATCATGGACGAGTTGAATGGGCCTTTTAAACTCTTCAACGAGTGCATTTAATGTTCCAATAATCTTTCCATATTCCCCATCAAAGCGATTTGTCTCAACATGAATAAGAAGATTTCCATTTTTTACATTTTCGGTTATCTCGAGCACAGAAGCTGTCATTGCTTCAAAAGTTTTCATGAGCTTTTCGGCCGAAAGATTAAGTTGGCCAATTTCATCATCAGAAATATTTTGAATTTTTGTCGAAAATTGTCCTCGAGAAATTTCTTCAAGTAGCGTTGAGGCTTCTTGCAAAGGCCCTATGACTCTTTTTTTAAGAAGAAAAGTAATCGTTATTAAGGAAATAAGAATAGAAAAGAGCATAATAGCTACACTTATCCACATAAGCTTTTTTTTCACACTAAGAACTTCGGAGTCATTCACAGTAACAGCAATATAAAAATCCCAGGGTTCAAAATACTCGTAAGAAGCGTGTTTAGCTTCCCCTTTAAAAGTGTAAGAAATCATTCCCCTTTTATTTTTAATCATTTCAGCGATAAAAGGATAATCGAGAACTTCACCAAGTTTTAAAGTTGGGTGACTAAGGACTTCTTTCTTTGAATTAAAAATAAAAAAATAACCCGTTGTTTTATATTTAAAATCTTTAATTTTTTTAAAAATCCCTGCTTGAGACTTAGAAACATAATCTTTGTCATTTAACACATCGAGATTTTTTAAATTTTCATAAGTTTTTTTAACAGGGAGTATCCCTTGATCAAGTTCATGATTCAGTAACTCACCCACAAAAAGATCAAGGGCCTTGGACGTCATAAGAGCACTGACTAAAGTAGAAAGAATAAAGCAGGCCGCAATAAGCGGTATAAGTCGCTTATTAATCGCGGCCGCTATTCCAACGAATTTTAAACTCTTAAAAATCTTCATTCAAAAAATCCCAAGAAAAAATGTCCTAGATTTTACTTTTCACACTCTGTCATCTCTTTAATATAGGTTCCAGAAATCACAATATATTGTTTTCCATCTGAACCTTTAGCTGACTTAAAGAAGGCCTCCTTGTGTTCTAATTTTGTTGTTTTTGGATTTTTATAAACATAACTTACAGAATCTTTATCCGCATTTTTGCAGTTCGTATCTCCTGCCACTTTTGTCACGCGATTTAAAATTTCATCTCTGAATAAACATCCACAAGCATCGCCCTTTCCTTTTAAATTTTGCCCAACAAGTTTTGCATCAGGGTGAGCAACCATATTCAGATCTGTATCGTAAACGAAAACATAAAGATCATCTTTTTTATAAGGAGCTTCGCCTTTTTTAATTTTTTCAAAAGTGGCCTTCGAATCTTTAGTCACATCATCGCTTGTCTTATCAATAAGAGATTTCACATCAGCATCAGAAAAAGCAAATACGTTTAAACTTAAAAACATCGAAGCGCTTAACAACCATTTCATAGTTTCTCCTTACGTTGTGGTTAAAGAAATTTAATAAGATTGTACCGCATATCGGTTTTTTTTTAAAAAAAAGTTAAATCTTTTTATGAATATTTTATTAACCGATAAAAACAAAAGACTATGTTTTTCTTTTTTTATAATGAAGAGCATCCCCCCAAATTCCATAGCCAATTTCATTGCCAGTCACTTTAATTCTGGCAGCTAAACAAGCGGAGCATTTTTCTTTATCTTCATCAATACAAGGTTTGTTTTCGTAAAGAAGATAATTCTCTCTAAATTTGGTCGGAGTTAAATTGGGCATTATCACATTGGCCCCGGCCTCAATGGCCTTTTCCCTACCAGAAGAGTCAATTGATTGAAGCGCTGTCGTAGCGGCAATATTAATATCGGGCATAAGAAGACGTAAAATCGCAACAGCATTTATACTCATTTCAAAACGCTCTTTTTTTGAAAGAAGATTTTCATGGTGAACATAAAGAGGTGTTGAAACATGCTCCAAATAAGGCCCCATCCCCACCATGTCAACATCTAAATCTTTTAAAAAAAGAAGATCGCTTGCAATGTCTTCTAAGGTTTGAAAAGGAAGGCCCATCATCACCCCTGAGCCCACTTGATAATCAAGCTCACGAAGAAGATGCAAACAATTTAAACGCTCTTTAAAAGAATGCTTAGAGTCGGCAGGATGAATTTTTTCATAAAGCTCAGGATTACTTGTTTCGAGACGAAGAAGATAGCGACTTGCTCCAGCTTCTCTCCAACGTTTAAACGTCTCTTTTGTTTGCTCCCCCAACGACAAAGTAACGGCGATTTCGTTATTAGTTCGCCTTGAAATTTCTTTTAATAAAAATTCAATTTGGGAAACAAAAGAAGGAGTGGATATTTCACCAGCTTGAATAACGACTGAGGCGTATTTTTTTTTCCAAGCATAATCGACGGCCTCAAAAACATCTTCGTCTGTAAGTTGATAGCGAGAAATTAAATCATTTCCACAGCGAATGCCGCAATAATAGCAATTTTTTGCACAAATATTTGAGTATTCAATGAGGCCTCGAAAGTAGACAACATTTCCAACCTTTTCTTTTTTCAAAGCTTCGGCCTGATTGCGTAATTTTTTGGCGTCCTCTCCCCGTGAGGAAAGAAGATTTATTATTTCATTTTTTGTCATAAAAAAAGCCCCTTATATTTGTGTCAATATAAGGGGCAAAAAATTAAAAGAAAAGCCTATTTATGAATGCTGCGACCCCATTGCTTTTTTAAGAGGCCCTTTAAAGGCAAACATAGCGATACCCGTAATGATTCCTAAGGCCGTCAAAAGCCAAAAGAATTCTGCCGAAGAAAGAATCTGTTTTTCGTAGAGAAGTCCAACATAACCTGAAAGAATATTCCCAACGAAACTTGAAAGAAACCACATCCCCATCATCATCGAAACAATTCGAATAGGTGAAACTTTTGTCACAAGTGAAAGACCAATAGGTGAAAGGTAAAGCTCTCCTACAGTCAACATAAGTGTACAAACGACTGGCCAAAGAAAACTTCCCTTATCAGCACCAATCGAAGTTGCGCCAATAACCATGATGATAAACGAAAGCCCAAGAATAAAACTTCCAATGGCCATCTTCGCTACACTCGAAGGTTCTTTGCCATTTTTGGCCTGCCAGCGCCAGAGCATATCAAAAAATGGGGCGAGCATAAAAATAAAGAAAGGATTAAAAGATTGAAACCAAGTTGAAGGAACTTGAAAACCAAAAATGACAGGCCAAATTGTTTTTTCATCGGCCCAAGTTTGCATTGTATTTCCTTGCTGCTCATAAACGGCCCAGAAAACAACGTTCAAAAGACAGAGTGCTACAAGCGCCCAAACACGTTTTTTTTCTTCGGCATTCAGAGGCTCTTTTACTGCAGGTTTATCACTTAGAGCTGCTTGAGCTTTTCTTTCCATGATGTTGTCATCAGCAAGATAGCGCTGTCCGAGAGCATAAACGATCAAGCCAGTGAGCATCCCTACACCAGCGGCCGCAAAACCGTAGCGCCATCCATAAACGGCAGCGAGAGTTCCACAAATAAAATTACAAATAAAAGCGCCGAGATTAATTCCCATATAAAAAATGGTAAAAGCACCATCTCGTCGCGGATCACCTGCAGGGTAAAGATTTCCAACTTGAGTTGAAATATTGGGTTTAAAAGCACCGTTACCGATAATGAGAAGAAGAAGGCCTATAAAAAACCAATTATCAGAAATTAATATAAACTGACCGATGGCCATCAAAATACCACCAATGAAAACAGTTTTACGCTGCCCCCAGTATTTGTCAGCAATATAGCCACCAAGAAGAGGAGTTAAATACACAAGACCAGTGTACCAACCATAGATTACTGAAGCATAAGCTCCCACAGGAGTATCCGGATTTGTATCAATCAAATTTCTAATAAAATCCCAACCAATGACGGCAGAAGGATCGCCAGGACTTCTGGCATCTGAACCTTGAAGAATTTGTCTTGAAGATACGAAAAGATAATTCACCATGTAGAGTTTTAAAAGGCCACGCATCCCATAATAAGAAAATCGCTCCCACATTTCGGTAAAAAATAAAACATAAAGGCCTAGCGGGTGACCTAAAAATGTTCGATCAGATTTTGCTGCCATGAAAAGCTCCTTCGAAGTGCTCGACAATTTTTTTGAGGTGAACCAACAAATTCTACGCTTGGAATTTGTAATGAGTAAACAAAAAACTCAAGTACTATTCTCGTGATATTCTTCATCGGGGCACGACCTCTTTGCTGCTTTAAACCATAATAAAAAAGTCTATTACTAACAAAAAAAAGAAATTGCCGCATTGACACTGGCCGAAAATCAGTCAAAATAATGCAGTACGGGCAATTTATTTCAAGTTACTCGTCATAGGAGAATGGGCACCCTCCTTGAATCGGTGCCCTCCATAACTCACTGCGCGACTTTCATTCTATAAAAAATACGAATCTATTGATCTTGTTTCATTATCTCGATAAAAGCACGAGGCAATAACAATACGCATAACAGATTTTATACTAAGGAAAATTTTATGTTAAAACTGACATCTCTTGTGGCCGCATCACTTCTTCTGTCAATAAGTAGCTACGCTGAAACAAAAAAAATGAATTTGAAATGTGAAATCAATTCTTACTACACCGCTTCAAACAATGCGGCCCTTGCTGAAATTGAAAAAGACCTTACTGCTGAAATAAAAATTTCACTCGACACAAAAAGAAAGCTTGGAAAAGTTCAACAAAAAAATAGCTTCAAATTCTTTAATTCTAAAGCTGGCAAGGAATCACGATTTGACTATCTTAAAACCTATCAAAATGACTCCGGCGATTTAGTTTTAAAAGATGTCCCAATGCAAAGTGAATTCGACGATGATGAATATACTTATTCATACAATCTAGAAAAAAAGGGTGTTGCTCTTTTAATTACAACAAAAGACTTCAAAAATTTGACTGTGCATATCCTCAAGCCAGATACCCGAGTACAAAATGATTATTATGTTGTTCTTGATTGCCAGTAATAATTTCGCTCTAGCATTTCAACTCTAAAAAACGCCACCCAATCGAAAGGCAATTGTACTATCATCACGCGAAAGACTTTGCGAGCTTGTAGTATCCTTCGCCTTTTGATTTTCATGGTCAAGACCGAGGCCCAACTCTCCCCAAAATTTTTGAGTAAAATTTGTTCGAAGACTAAGCTTGCCATACACTCCAAGGCCCATATTAAGAGAAAAATCAGCAGACTCACGAGGGCCTGTTAAAATCATACCAAGGTCACCGAAAATCTGAAAACGTGTTCGCTCATAGATATTATAATTAACGCCACCTTTGATTTTTGGCACAGTCACAACTTTTAATTCAGGGGTTGTTGTTGTTGCCGCAGAATTTGTTGAATCAAGAGTATAAGTGAAATAATGATTTTGCTCTAAGAGAAGTTTTGCCACATAATTGAAACGATCACTCACATAATAACGTCCCCCAACGGCCATCGCGAATAAACGTGTATCTGGCTGACGTATGCCAGCTTGTTTATATTCAATATCCTTGAGCGAAAATTCTGCTAAAGGTTGAAAGACACCATCACTGTTTAAAAGCCAAGCAAAGGCAAACCCCGTTCCACCGACTGAATTATATTTACGATTATACTGATTATCACTAAGCTCAGAATAAGTTAGCTTCTCACTTGTGTTTGTTAAAGCAACACTCAAGCTATTTTTAGTATAAACTTCTCTCGGTGTATAAGTCCCAAAACTAGACCCAAATCTAATTTTTGCATTTTCAGGTGCTAAGACGAAATCACGGCCTATTGTTTTATTAAGATCACTACTCATTGCGAGCAAAGTTTTAGAAGCTTCTATCTTTTTACTTTGCCCTAATTCAGCCATTTTAATAGTATCGACGATGAAACCTTTTTTCGCATCCAGTTTTAAACCTTCTGGCGCTACATACTCTCCTGTTTTCGTATCGACACTTCCCACTTTACTTGGAATATAAATTTTTCTTTGCGAATCATATTCACTGTCTGAAGCTGGAGGAACATAAAGGCCAGTTGTTAAATCAATAAACCCTCCGGCCTTCGGTGCAAATTCTTTTGTCTTTGCATTAAAGTAACCTTCTGGAGGTGCCTCTTGATCGGCCTGAGCAACAGAACTTTCTAAAATGGCCTTTTTTGTTTCATCGGCCATATTTTTTTTAGCATCAAGTCCAGTGGCATTATCACCCTTCGCTTCAAGATCTTTGTTTTTATAAAGAGCATTTAATTGCAAAGGTGAAATCTTGACAGGTTTAGAAACATTTTCAAACTGTTTCACAGTTCCTGAAAATTGTCCCGGCTTAACGACCACTGTTTCTTTCGTTTTCAAAGCATCATTTAAAGTTTTTTGTTGTAAAGCATTTTCATTGGCCTTTGAAACGACCTGTTCTACTTCAACATCTTGATTATTAACTCTGACTGTTTTTACGGCCATTTGCTTATGAACTTCTTTGACATTCGCCATGGCCACTTCCCCTTTAAAAGTAAGAAGTGAAGTCATCTTATTTTCAGGGTTGTAAACAGTTTGAAAATCTGTCCCACGTACTCCCATGGCCGCAGAACGAGTTTTTACAAAAAATTTATTTTCACCGGCCTTTGTATTTCGATTTTTTTCAACTTGCGTTCGCAGTGTTCCTTTTAGTAGAGAAACAACTCCAGCGCCTTCTTTAGGCATTTGAACAACAATAATCTTTCCAGTAGGGCCTAAGTTTAAAAGAGAACCATCTAAAAACTTTACCCTTACAAAACTTTTTTCTCCTGTCACAAGGGAAGTATCTTCTTCAATTTTATCACCAAGAAACAGAGGCTCGGCCTGCTTCGCCCCTGGTTTTAATTGAGTAACATGCCCTCTAAGTTGTTCAACTTCAGCTATAAATATTTTCGCTACAGAAGAGGTAGAAAAAACACTCAAACTAAAAATTATTACAACATTTTTTAATTTCATATTTAAGCAGAGGATTTTAGCTCTTTCCCATTGTAAGTTAACACCACATCTCGTTCTTCAGATTTTGTGGCCAGATTAATAGGACGCTTCCATATTTCATAAACATTACGCATCGTCGCTTCTGCATACCCCATATCTAAATCAGCACCTTGATGTATATGGCGAAGAAGTAATTCTCCGCGATTTCCATAATTCCCATTTTCAACTTGGATCATGGGAGTTCCAAAATTTGAAAGTTGAATAAGAAGCTTTTGCTTAATGGCCTCAAAATCACGAGTTTCAATTTCATTACGGCCTGTGCGTGGATTGAACTTATAAGTAAAAATTTGTTGGCGTTCACAGAAATCTTGCGTAAAAAATTCATCGATAAAAGTAATATCATTATGCGATTTACGAACTTCAAAAATTTTTTGTCTTCCAAGTCCTAATTTTTTATCCCAGTTTTCACGCATGGCCATATTTTCACAATCGTTATATTCTTTTCCAAAGCGTCCGGTGTCCCAGCGGAATTCAATATCACGAAAAAGTTCTATCCCTATTTTGTAAGGATTAATTCTTTTTTGGCTCATGGCCATGACTCCAGCATGGTGGTCAGCAAAATGAATAATCTCTGAAGGTAGACATGCTTTTTGTGTCATGATCATTGAATGCCAATAACTGGCCCAACCTTCATTCATAATTTTTGTTAAACGTTGAGGTAGAAAATAATAGGCCTCTTCGCGAAGAATCCCTATAATATCTGACTCCCAATCTTCAATAGGAGCATTTTCAAGAAGAAAACTCATAATGTCGCGCGTAGGAAGATTACTGTGATCAATCTTCGCTTCAAATTCTCCAGAATCTTCTTCTTCTTTTTTCTTTGTCGGTTTTTGTCCAAGGCGACTGTTCATAAAAGAGCGTAAAGCAACACTGCGTCCATCATCGCTGTCTTCTTTTTCTTCAACTTTATCGCGCTTATTTAAAGCATTACGTTTTTTTAGCGCATCTAAAGATTCATAAAGAACACTGACATCAAGAAGATTATCAAGGGATAAAACTTTATCAATAAAAGCTTCGACCTTATCTTGACCGTAGCGATCCATATAACGGCGAATTTTTGTCCCATGATTGGCCATTACATCCATCATTTTTCGATCGGTATTTTTAAACCAAGCATTGTGCTTAAAAAAATCGGCGTGCCCATAAACGTGGGCCATCACAATTTTTTGATCAGTCAAATGATTCACAGAAAGAAGATACGCATAAACGGGATTGGTATTAATCACCATCTCATAAATTTTTTGCATCCCATACGCGTAGCCCTTATACATCTGATCATATTCCATTCCAAAACGCCAATGAGGGTAACGATTAGGAAAACCGCCGAGGGAGGCGAGAATATTGATCGTATCGTAATCACAAACTTCAAAATTTACATCATAAAAATCGAGGCCATACGCACGAGCGTAACCTTCGATTTCATCTTTCATTCTTAATAATTCACCATCAATAGGCCTAGTCTGATTTAAGAGCATTGTGTCCTCTTATTTTCCTTTTCCAAGGAACTCCTTAATTGAATCTAAAATACCATCTTTATTTTTTATCTGACTTAAAATAACTTTCTCATTAGTGAGGCCGTATTTTTGTTCAAGGTCTTTGTAAAATTGTCCTGAACCATAACGACTTTCCACTTGCCCATAACAAAAAACATTTGAAACTGGAAGAAGTTCTTTATCGAGAAGATCTAAGCAAATTTTCGTATCGTCGGACGACCAGTTATCACCATCTGAAAAATGAAAAGGATAAATGTTCCACTCTTCAGGATTGTAATCGGCCTCAATAATGTCTTTACATAATTTTAAAGCAGAAGAAATTAAAGTTCCGCCACTTTCACGCGTTCGAAAAAAGGTTTCTTCATCCACTTCTTTCGCAGTCGCATCGTGAATGATGTAGCGAATTTCAATATCTTTATACTGACTTTTAAGCCACAAATTAATCCAAAAACTTTCAGTTCGAACAATTTCTTTTTGCTCATCGCCCATAGATCCCGAGACGTCCATCATATAAATCACAACGGCCGCATTATCATACTCCACATTTTCCTTAGCGGAACGATAACGCATATCTCTTCTGATGGGCAGGATAATAGGATTATCAGGACTATAAGTTCCAGTCGTAATTTGACGTTTAAGCGCTTCTTTATAAGTGCGCTTAAAGTGGCGAAGGGAATCAGGTCCGACCATTCCAATACTCGTGTAACGATCAGTTACTGATTGAATAGTTTTTTTACCCTTAGGTTCAATATTCGGAAGGGCCAGCTCTTCACCTAAGATACTGGCCAGTTCCTCTAATGAAAGATCCACTTCTATTTCTTTTTTACCTTCACCTTCTCCCGCTTCACCCTGACCTGGTTCTTCCCCTTGCTGTCCATCGACGGGATCACCGGGCTGCCCTTTTCCCTGACCTGTGCCTCCCTGATTTTTATCTCCAAAGCGAAAGTGTGGAGTTTCAATCGAGGGCATGGGAATTTTAAAAGAGCCGTCTCCCTTAGGTGTAGGCATTTCTCCCTTGGAGATAAATTTTCGAAGATTGTCACGGATTTTTCCTTTCACAATCTTTCTGAAGCGAGAATGGTCCATCTTAATCGGATGATTCATAAAACTCCTAACCTTTTCATCAGGCCTTTGCTGAATCGCCTTTAGCAAAAATGGAGGCCACAAAATTTAAAGCATCAGTTGCACAAATTTCGCAGTAGCCATGATTTTTAATTAAGCGAGACTTGACGACATCGATTTTTTCTTGCGTGTCTTTATCGACGACTTTTGAAATAATCGTTGTGAGTTTTATTGAATCTTTTTGATCTTCAAAAAGTTTTAATTCTAAAGCTCTGTGCAAGCGCTCGTTCATTTTATAATCAAAAGTTTTTCCTTCAATGGCCAAAGCCCCAATGTAGTTCATAAGCTCTCTTCTAAAATCATCTTTACGAGATTCAGCAATATCAATTTTTTCTTCAATCGAACGCATGAATCTTTCATCGGCATCTTCTAACTTTCCAGAGTACTTATTTCTAATTTTTTCTTTTTGCGTGTAGGCCTTCACGTTATCAATGTAATTAGCGCACAAGGTTTGAATTGCTGTCTCATCAACACTGATAGCTTTTTGAACGTCATTTTTAACTGTATCTTCATATTCTTGACGGGCCACGGAGAGCATCTCTTTAAAATGATCAATTAACTCTTGACCACTAATGAGAGCATGATGTTTTAAACCACCTTCTAATTCATTAAAAACCATAAATGGGTTCAAGCATCCGACATGACCATATTTAACTAACGCATTTGAAACTTTATCTTGAATATAACGTGGAGAAATTCCTTCAAGGCCTTCTCTTATTGCTTCTTTACGAAGTTCTTTAACGTTGTCTTCATTATAGCCTGGAAGCGTTTTTCCATTATAAAGTTTCAATTTTTGAAGTTTGGTAAGATCAGCTTTTTTAGGCTCTTCAAGACGAGTAAGAATCGCCCAAGTTGAGGCCATTTCGATTGTATGAGGAGCAATATGGATATGAGGAATTTTATCTGGGTTAAAATCTTTGAGATAAATTCTCACTTCTTGATCTAAGCGTGTGATGTATGGAACATCAATTTTCACTGTACGATCGCGAAGAGCTTCCATAAATTCATTGCTCTGAAGTTTTTTAAATTCAGGTTCATTGGTATGCCCTAAAATAACTTCATCAATATCTGTCTGAGCAAATTTCTTAGGCTTAATTGATTGTTCCTGCGAAGCTCCTAACAAATCATACAAGAAGGCTACGTCGAGTTTTAACACTTCGATAAATTCAATCAATCCTCTATTTGAAATATTAAATTCACCGTCGAAATTAAAAGCACGTGGATCTGAATCAGAACCATATTGAGCAATCTTTCTATAATTAATATCACCCGTTAATTCTGTTGAATCTTGATTTTTTTCATCTTTAGGTTGAAAAGTTCCAATCCCTACGCGATCTTGTTCAGAAAGAAGAAGACGCTTAATGCGAATGTGACTCATCACTTTTATCCAGTCACCATTATAACGTTTCATATATTCTTTGAAGATGTAACGACAAGCAGGATTTAAATCACCTTTAATGATAATTTTTTCTCCGGCCTTACGTCCTTTATTAAGAATTTCTAAAAATTGTTTTCGAACTTCGCGCGGAATAAGTTTAAGAGGCTCTTCGTGCATCGGTGAAGGTAAAACTTTTAACCCACCAAGAATTTCAGAATTTTCTTCATCAAACCATTCGTAAGTATAAAGAGCACCATCGTCCCCTCGTGAGTAACGTTCAAGTCCTCTTTTTAATAAACGCGCTATCGAAGATTTTGCAGAACCTACTGGCCCATGAAGAAGAAGAATTCTTTTTTCAGTTCCATATCCTAAAGCGGCCGACTTGAAAAAATTCACAAGCTTCATTAAGTGAACATCAATTCCAAAAACAGCATCAGCACCACCGTTATTGGGATCATTAAAAAAATGATACCGAACAACTTCTTTTTTATACTCAGTATAAGTTGTTGTTCCATAACTCATGATCATGTCGTAAATGCGTTGAAAAGCATTACGGGCCGCTCGAGGATTTTCGCTAATTTTGTCCAAGTAATCTTGGAATCCTCCCGTCCAATACAGATGTGAGTAATCAGTGGCCTTAAAATTTTGTTCGATGAATTTTTTAATATCGATTTGCATTCATCCTCCATGAAAGAGTGCATTCCCATTATTTTAAGATATTATAACCTGCCTCTTATAAATTTGAAAAAGAGTTTTCATTTAAATATTAAGGAATAAAATGCCGGCAATACTAAACCGACAAAAACGGTTTTATTTTTTTTAAGTTGACGGCCACACTTTGGCCTTTAGAATAGAAGTAATTGCTCACACACTGGTTTAAACTGCTCGATCTTTCGAGCAGATTTTGGGACAGAGCTCGAGACACGACTGAGGCTTGCTCCGGCAAGCCGCAGGGAAGTGTGGAGAGAAATGGCCCCAAATATGCCGAAAGGGCGAGCCGTTTAACGAGGAAACTATGGGACTGCTATCTGCAGGAATAACTGATATTGGAAAAAAAAGAAAAACGAATCAAGATTCAATTTATATGAATCCTGAAAAACATATTTTCATCGTGGCAGATGGAATGGGTGGACATAATGGCGGAGACATAGCCTCATCTATGGCGATTAAGCATATCCCTGAATATATCATCGAGCACTTTGATGACGATCCACTTACTATTTCACTGAGCTCCTTTAAAAGCGCCAATGAGGCCATAAAAGTAAAAAGTAATACTTCTCCCCTTTTCAAAGGAATGGGAACAACAGCAGTTTCCCTTTATTTTAAAGGGCCCAATGTCTATATTGCAAATGTCGGTGACTCTCGGGCCTACCTTGTTCATAAAAAAAATTACTTTCAACTGACTAAAGATCATTCTCTTGTTCAAGAAAAAATTAATCTTGGAATTTATACGAGAGAAGATGGCGCCAACGACCCAAACAAAAACGTTCTCGTGCGTGCCGTAGGATTTGAAGATAAAATTAGTATTGATGTTTTTACTTACAAAGTTTGTAGGGGCGATATCTTTTTAATTTGTTCTGACGGACTGCATGGGATGGTTCATGACTCAGATATTCTCGAAGTTATCAACCACTACATAAAAGATCCTCTCACTGTAACCAAAGAAGAGCTCAGTAAAGCGCTCAATGTCCTCATTAACTTTGCCAACAACAATGGGGGCAATGACAATATTTCAGTGATCATGATTGTTGCGCGCTGATAATAGCATTTGCCAATCGAGGCGCTCAGACTTAGACTAATTTTATCATAGTCTTGTTATGAGTTGAGGAAAAAGTGGATCGTTATTTTACCATTATGATTATCCCCGAAAAAGAAAAAGGTGTACGCTCATTTCGTATACCTAGGATTCTTTTTCGAACCCTCCTCATTATTAGTGTGCTCACTTTTATCATGCTTCTTATTTTTGGTTATGATTACTGGAAAGTCATTTCCCAAGTTTACGAGAATAAACATCTTGCTATGGAAAATCGTCTTTTAAAAGATCAAATCCAACTTTTTCAAATGAAAATGAATGGCCTCACTGATGATATTGAACGAGTTCATATTTTTGAAAAAAAACTCAAAGTTATCACAGGACTTGAAAATGTAGATATGACTGGGGGAAATTATCAAAGAGGTGATGCTTCGCCTGATATCCCAACAGGGCCTCCGACACAAAATACTGAATCAAATAACCGCGCACCTCAAAGTATTACTCCCCCTACACTTTTTCCTCAAAATCAAATTATTAGCGATGAGCTAAAAAAACTAAAAAATAAAGAGGCCATTGATGATGGCCCTGAATTTAAAGATTATAAAAAAACGTACGAAGAAAAAATTGCGGCCAATTTTAGCATTCAAGAACCTGAAGCCTCACTGAAGGAATGGGCCGATCTTACCCGCAAAAGCGTAACTCTGGCTTCTGATTTTGCGAGATTTGATGTTTATTATGGTATCGTCAGAAATGCAGTTAAAAACCTTGAAGTTGAAGTTCATCAACTAGACCAAGCTCTTCTCGACAAGGATTCCTTTTTACAATCAACGCCGACACTTATGCCTGCGAGAGGTTGGATTACAAGTTATTATGGCCATAGAATGAGTCCTTATTCAAATCGCGTAAAAATGCACGAAGGGATGGATGTTGGCGCTCCCACTGGGACCCCAGTCCTTGCCCCTGCTGATGGATTAGTCACTTTTGCCGGATCAAAGTCGGGCTTTGGAATTATCGTTCAACTTGATCACGGCTACGGTATTGAAACAGTTTTTGCACACTCACAAATGGCCCGAGTAAAAAAAGGTCAAAAAATAAAACGCGGAACAGTGATAGCGCAGGTTGGGAACACAGGTTATTCCACGGGCCCTCACCTTCATTATGAAGTGAGAGTTAATGGGACACCTGTTGATCCTCTGTACTTCATCCTCAATTAAAATAAAACGGAGTTTTTCATGCTCAAGTTTGTAGAAAAAATTTTCGGAACAAAAAGTGATAACGATTTGAAGGCCATGCGGCCTCTTGTTGAAAAGATCAACTCATTCGAACCAGAAATGAAAAAATTGTCTGACGATGAACTCAAAGCTCAGACAGTAAAGTTTCGCCAACTCCTTGCAGGCGGGGCAACACTTGATTCCATTTTGCCCGAAGCTTTTGCGACAGTAAGAGAAGCTTCAGTCAGAACCCTAGGGCAACGCCACTATGATGTGCAGCTCATGGGGGGGATTGCTCTTACACAAGGAAAAATTGCCGAAATGAAAACGGGTGAAGGAAAAACGCTCACCGCCACTTTGCCGATGTACCTTCATGGTTTGACGGGCAAAGGCGCCCATCTTGTTACCGTCAACGATTATCTTGCGGCCCGCGATTTAAAATGGATGAGTGCTATTTATTCTTGGCTCGGATTAAGTGTTGGTTGCATTACAAATGATATTTCTGATGAAGATAGAATGGAAGCTTATAAGGCCGACATTACTTACGGAACAAACAATGAATTCGCTTTCGATTATCTTCGTGATAACATGAAATTTTCTTTAAGTGATTATGTTCAACGTGGCCATAATTTTTGTATCGTCGATGAAGTTGACTCTATTTTAATTGATGAAGCGAGAACTCCCCTTCTTATTTCTGGTCCCAGTGAAGGAAAGTCTGATCTTTATGAAACGGCCAATAAAATTATTGCAAAATTAGAAAAGGCCAAAGACTTTACGGTTGAAGAAAAAACCAAAAGTGCGATGCTCACGGATGATGGTGTTGTCAAAATTCAAACAATGCTAAAAATTGAATCTCTTTACACTATGGAAAATTCAATTCTTCTTCACCATATCAATCAGGCACTTCGGGCCAATCATCTTTTTGCAAAAGATGTTGATTACGTGGTTCGAGAAAATCAAGTCATCATTGTTGATGAATTTACGGGACGCCTTAAGGAAGGATCACGCTGGTCAGATGGACTCCATCAGGCCATCGAAGCAAAAGAAGGCGTGAAGATCAAACAAGAAAACCAAACACTGGCCTCTATCACTTTTCAAAATTATTTTCGACTCTACTCAACCCTTGCAGGGATGACAGGAACTGCGGAGACTGAAGCCGAAGAATTTATGAAAATTTACCGTTTAGATGTTGTGGTCATTCCGACAAATCAACCGATGGTACGTAAAGATAATGCGGACACTATTTATAAAAATGCTGAAGCTAAATATAAAGCGGCCGCAGATATTATCGCCGCTTGCCATAAAAAAGGTCAACCGGTTTTAGTGGGAACAACTTCCATTGAAAAGTCAGAAAAAATTTCTGAATATCTTAATAAAATAAAAATTGCTCACGAAGTCCTCAATGCTAAACAACATGAGCGTGAGGCCAATATTATTGCTGATGCAGGAAAGCCAGGCGCTGTCACAATCGCCACTAACATGGCCGGCCGAGGTACTGACATCAAGCTCACTCCTGAAACAAAAGCGGCCGGAGGACTTTATATCTTAGGAACTGAACGCCACGAATCTCGTCGTATTGATAACCAATTAAGAGGCCGTTCGGGACGTCAAGGTGATCCTGGAGAATCACGTTTTCTTCTTTCCCTTGAAGATGATCTCATGAGAATTTTTGGATCAGGACGCATCCAAAGCTTAATGAACACCTTAGGAATGAAAGACGACGAACCTATTGAGCACAAAATGGTTTCAAACGCCATCGCCAAAGCTCAAAAGAAAGTTGAAGGCCACAATTTTGAAATTAGAAAACATCTTCTTGAATATGACAACGTCATGCATGAGCAACGTCGCCTTATTTATCGAATACGTCGAGACATTCTTGGCGACAATGCCAATATGGAATTTGTTCAAGAAATGGTTGAAGACGTCGCCCATATGATCGTTGACAGTGTAAAACCAGAGAGAAAAATCCCCCTAGAGCAGTGGGACTGGGAAAATGTTAATAAAATCTTTAAACACACTTTTAATACTCAAACTGATGTGACCTTTGATCAATGTGAAAAAGAATATAAAGATGACATCAATGCCTACCTCATAGAAATTGCCAAAAAAGTTTTAACTGATAAATTTTCCAAATATGATGTCGAACAAATCAAACCAGCTCTTCGAGAAATTTTACTCTCGATTTTTGATCAGTACTGGAAAGACCATCTTTTAGGAATGGATCATTTAAAAGAAGGAATCAATCTCAGGGCCTACGCTCAAAAAGATCCTCTCTCTGAATATAAACGTGAGGCCTTTAGTTTATTTGAACAAATGCGTATCCTTGTTAAAAAAGCTGTTGTTCAAAATATTTTCTACGTCCAACTTTATACCGCAGAAGAAATTGAAGACCTTAAGCGCAAACAACAAGAGCAGCTTGAAGCTCAACTTGAAGCGCATAAAAGAGCACAAGAAGTTGCTGAAGGTAAAAAAACAATTGCACGAAATAATCAAAAAGTAGGCCGCAACGATCTTTGTTCTTGTGGATCTGGGAAAAAATTCAAACATTGTCATGGGGCCTAAAACATGAGTAAAGGGGATAAAAGTGACCTCACTCTTCTTGATGACCTCGAAAAATTCGAGCACCATGAAGACCCTGAGGTAGATTTACTTTTGACCCCAAAAGGGCCTGAAGCAATTTCTCCCGAAGAACTCCCGCCTGAGACTCCTTTTGAAATACCAGAAAATGAAGTAGAAGATACAGCTGAGCCTATCTCGGAAGAAGTTATTGAGGAAAATGATCTCGAATTTACGACGACACAAAGTCATCCCCTAGAAGATCACGAAAAAAAGAACGATCTTACCCAAGAAATAAAAGAGCAAGAACAACAACACCAAACAGAAACTCCCTCTTTCAATAATGAGTTGCCCTTCGTCGATGAAACGCCTAATGAATCAGCTGATGAAATACATGATAAAACGCATGATAAAACGATTGAAGAACCTCGCTATCAACCGGAAAATTTTAAAGATGTAAATACATTTGCTCAAAACATTAGCTACGGGCAAGTCAAGGCCGGTGGAAATCCTCCCTTTAGTGTGATGCTTAAAAATATCCGTTTCAAAGAAGACGCTGAAGAAATTCTTTCCATCCTTGAAGAGCATGGACTTCTGACAGCTGATTCTGAAAAAGATATTAGACAAGGCATTTTTCATGGGGCCGTTTTAATTTCTCAAATAAGTGAATACTCGGCCATTTATCTTGCGCATAAACTACGCCGTTTTGATATGGATATACTCCTTGGGCTTTCGGAAGAACTTCACCATTCAAAAAACTATGAAAACGAAAGCACTTCGCCCATTAACAAAGAGAACATCCATCAAAATCACTCGGAAAATCTAGATCTCACAAGCAGTCCTATCACATTTGAAAATATTATTATTTCGACCACGCCAAGTCTTGAAGGTTATCGTATCAATCGCTACATCGAAATTCTTACGGAGCATGCTCTTTTAGATGAAGATGAATTTGCATCGGTAGGTAATGCTATAGAAAAAACTCAGATTTATGATGAACTCATAAAGCGCCTTAAAAATACCGCCTACCGACTCAGATGTAATGCAGTATTGGGAGTTAATTTTCAATTTATCCCTCTCGTCTCTTCTCATGCTCAGGCCCGTTATAAAATTATTTGTACAGGTAACGCTGTCATCCTTTCAAACCAATAGAGAGTTAATTATGTTTAAAAGCCGTATACAAAATATTGCTCCAAACTATGATGTGGCCATTGTTGGTGGCGGGATTGTTGGTGCTGGAATTTTTAGAGACCTGGCCCTTCATGGGATAAAAGCATTACTTATTGATGCCCGTGATTTTGGCTCTCAAACAAGCAACCACTCATCAAAAATGTTTCATGGTGGAATTCGTTATATGGAAGGTGGCCACTTCGGTTTAGTCTGGGAAGCGCTTCACGAAAAAAATTTTTGGTTAAAAAATGCTCCTCATCTTTGTCATGAACGATCTTTTATTATGCCTGTTTTTAAAGAATCAAAATATCCACTTTGGATGATTAAAATAGGACTTTTAACCTACGATGCCCTTTCTACTTTTAAAAATTCCCCTTCTTATACTGCCAATAAAAATGAAACTCTTAAAAAAATACCTGAACTAAAAAAAGTTGGACTCTCAGGGGCAGGAGTTTACTCAGACGCGATCGTTGATGATGGCAAGCTTACCCTTGAATGTATTTATGACGGCCTTTTAAATCAAGAATGCGAAGCTTTAAACTACACTGAGCTTAAAGAGTTAAATCAAAATCATTCGCAGTACCAGCTCACAATTGAAGATACAATCGAGGGGATTACTCGAAATGTGAATGCAAAACATATTATCTTTGCCACAGGCCCTTTTACCGATGATCTGCTTGAAAAATTTTCTATTTTAAAATGGAAAAGATGCATGCTGCCCTCAAAAGGAATTCACCTTTGGTTAAAGCGTGAAAGTATGAAAATCGAAAACCCAATGGTTCTTCAAACAAAAGATAATCGTGTGGTGTTTGTTATTCCTCACCATAGCTCCATTTTAGTAGGAACAACTGAAAAAATTGTCACCCAAGATTTTTTTGATATACGCCCAGAACAAGATGAAATTGAATATTTGCTTAATATTATTAATTCTTATTTTCCAGAAAACGCCCTCACAGAAAAAGATATTCTTTCAAGTTATGCAGGGATTCGTCCCCTCGTCAAAGAAGGAACTTCAAAAA
>Ga0247844_1001826_pt1 | contig 36992 bp, 28 predicted proteins | sample LaCtaG_FD_192421 | JGI IMG/M metagenome (GOLD analysis project Ga0247844, IMG submission 192421) | Freshwater microbial communities from meromictic Lake La Cruz, Castile-La Mancha, Spain - LaCruzMarch201714.5m_1 | ecosystem: Environmental > Aquatic > Freshwater > Lake | place: Spain: Castile-La... | reverse complement strand
ATTTTTGCTGTCGTTACAAACAAAATACCGTACAGAGAAAATTATTTAAACCCTTGGGCAGATTGTGCCTGAAAAATATAAAATATTAACAAAAATAATTTGGTTTTAATCATAGAATTCACATCAACTCATCATCACATTAACACATCAATATTATGAATATCGACAAACTAATTCAACAACTCGAAGCTAAACATCCAGGCGAATACGAGTATCTACAGGCAGTAAAGGAAGTTTTAATTACTATCGAAGCCGAATATAATAATCATCCCGAATTTGAAAAAGCTAAAATTGCCGAACGTTTGGTTGAGCCTGATCGCATTTTCTCTTTTAAAATTCCTTGGGTCGACGACCGAGGCGACGTGCAGGTTAATCTCGGTTATCGGGTGCAGTTTAACAATGCCATTGGCCCATACAAAGGCGGTTTGCGTTTTCACCCTTCGGTAAATCTTTCTATTCTTAAATTTTTGGGATTCGAACAAATCTTTAAAAATGCACTTACTACATTGCCAATGGGTGGTGGTAAAGGAGGTTCGGATTTTAATCCCAAAGGAAAATCGGATGCCGAAGTAATGCGTTTTTGTCAGGCTTTTATGCTCGAATTGTGGAAATACATTGGTCCCGATACGGATGTTCCTGCTGGCGATATAGGTGTTGGTGGACGTGAAGTGGCTTATATGTATGGCATGTATCGAAAACTGGCGCGCGAAAATACGGGAGTTCTTACAGGTAAAAATCTCGAATTTGGTGGTTCGCTTATTCGTCCTGAAGCTACTGGATTTGGTGGTTTGTATTTTGTGCATCACATGCTCGAAAATGCAGGAATTGATATTAAGGACAAGACAATTGCGCTTTCTGGTTTTGGTAACGTGGCTTGGGGGGCTGCTATCAAAGCTACCGAACTGGGTGCTAAAGTGGTTACTATTTCAGGTCCTGATGGATATATTTATGATGCGGCAGGAATTTCGGGTGAAAAAATTGAGTATATGCTCGATCTACGCGCTACTTGCAACGATATAGTGGAGCTTTATGCCGAAAAATTTGGTGCTGTTTTTGTTCCCAATCGTCGTCCATGGGAAGTGAAAGTGGATATAGCACTGCCTTGCGCCACACAAAACGAACTGAACGAAGCAGATGCCGAATTGCTAATTAAAAATGGTGTGATATGTGTAGCCGAAATTTCGAATATGGGTTGCACACCCGAAGCCATCGATTTGTTTTTGAAACATAAAATAATGTATGGTCCGGGTAAAGCGGTAAATGCTGGCGGTGTGGCTACTTCAGGTCTCGAAATGACTCAAAATGCCATGCATATTTCGTGGACAGCAGCTGAGGTGGATGAAAAACTGCATCAGATTATGAGCGAAATTCATAACCAATGTTTGAGATATGGCAAAGAAGCCGATGGCTATATCAACTATATGAAAGGAGCTAATGTAGCCGGATTCCTCAAAGTTGCCAAAGCAATGTTGGCGCAAGGAGTGATTTGAAGTAAGCGGTAATCGGTAAGCAGTAAGCAGTAAGCAGTAAGCGGTAATCGGTAAGCAGTAAGTTGTTTCGAAACACATCATCATATCAACACATCATCTCATCATCAGAATGAAAGTATATAAATTTGGAGGAGCATCGGTTAAGTCGGCCGAGGGTATTCGTAATATCGTTAAAATAGTATCGGGAGTCGACGGGCATTTGTTTATTGTGGTGTCGGCAATGGGTAAAACCACCAACGCTATGGAAGTGGTGTTGGACCATTTTATGAAAACCGATAAAGTGGCTTCGCTCACTAAACTACAAGAAGTAGAACAATATCATGCCGAGATTATTGGTGAGTTGTTTTCGCATACTGCACTAGGTTTCGAAGCTGTTAAGCCACTTTTCGATAGCCTTAAAAATTATATCAACACTGCTATTGCCGACGATTATGATCGTTGCTACGATTATTTGGTATCGTATGGCGAACTTATTTCCACTCGTATAGTTTCGGCATTTTTGCAAGAATCGGGTGTGGTAAATGCTTGGCTGGATATGCGTAAGCTGTTGATGACGGATAGTAATCACCGTGAAGCGAATGTGCGCATGGACGAATCCAAAATTCGACTCAAAGCTGCTGCAAATTTTGATGATGCACGTATTTATATAGGTCAGGGTTTTATTGGTTCCAATCTAAAAGGTGACCCCACAACCTTGGGTCGTGAAGGTTCGGATTATACTGCTGCGGTTGTTGGTAACTTGCTCGATGCCGAGAGTGTATCCATTTGGAAGGATGTCCCCGGTATTTTGAATGCCGACCCACGTATATTTGATAATACCGTATTGATACCCGAACTAACTTATTTGGATGCAGTGGAATTGGCCTATAGTGGTGCTCAAATTATTCACCCTAAAACTATTAAGCCGCTCGAAAACAAGCAGATTCCACTCTATGTTCGCCCATTTGGTAGTCCTGCTGAGGCTGGTTCTGTTATTAAGGCTAGCACTACAAAACCGATAGATGTACCTGTACTTATTTTGCGCAAAAACTTGGTGTTAGTTACCATACGTCCCCGCGATTTTTCGTTTGTGTTGGAGGAAAGTCTTTCAAAAGCTTTTGCAGTGTTTAATAAACACCGGCTTAAAATATCGCTTATTCAAAGTTCGGCTATCAGTATTTCGGTTTGTGTGGATAATACACGCTATCTGAATGCTGCGTTGGATGAACTTGGAAATGAATTCAAAGTATCGTACAACACCGATTTGGAATTGTTAACCATACGTGGAACCAACGATAGTATTATCCAGGAAACAACTGTCGGCCGAACCATTATGCTATCGCAACGTACGCGACGCATTGCACGTTTTCTTTTAAAAACGGAAGAATAGTTTTCGAATTGATTTGTTTTCAATAAAAAATTGTAACTTTGCATGCTACAATAGAGTTTATATAAGTTGAATTTTTTATTGTTTTTGATATTGTTTTATTAATTTATTTTCCGACCCCCAAACCCCCGAATGGGGGCTTTAAGAGGCAGTTTATGAATCCTTAAATAATATCAGATATTCCAATAATTGGACTCTTAAGCCCCCATTCGGGGGTTTGGGGGTCAATATATTTCTAACTTGTATAATCATTAATAAGTATTATTTAAAACAAAAAATATCCTTTATGGAAGAGCAAGAAAATCAGTTAAATATCGAACTTTCGGCCGAAATTGCTGAAGGTATTTATTCAAACCTCGCTATTATATCACATTCAACATCCGAATTTGTTGTCGATTTTGTTCGAATTATGCCTGGCACACCCAAAGCCAATGTAAAATCGCGCATTATCCTCACTCCCGAACATGCTAAACGATTGATGTTTGCATTGCAGGATAATATTGCTAAATTTGAAGCTCAGAATGGCAAAATTATGATTCCTGACAATCAATTTATTCCACCTATGCCCATGGGATTTGGTGGCGGCGAAGCGTAAAATAGTTTACAGTTGATAGTTTACAGTGTATAGTAAATATAATTCAGAGTATTAATTCAAGATTTATTTCATGTCCAAAAAGATATTTATACTAATCAGTTTTGTGTTAGTTAATATAGTGCTGCATGCACAAGTAAAAGCTGGTGAGCGTTTGGTTTTTGCTGGCTCGTACGAAGTGAGTGGTTTGATGACTAATATCGCACAGCTTACCATGTCTACATCGTCGATGCAAACAGCCAAAAATAACTACTTGCATTTAAGACTCGAAATGGCTACGTTTAATAAGTGGGATAGTTATTTTAAGATTCGCGATATTTACGAGTCTTATGCTAATCCTACAAGTTTAAAACCATCGCTTTATAAACGAAGTATTTTTGAAGGTGGTTATTCTAAAACCGAAAAATATACATTTCAACCCGATGGGACTACCGTTAAAAGTGTTGTAAAGCGAGGTAACCGTCCGGAGAAGCAAAATTCATTTAAAATTGGTGCTGCTACTATCGATGTAGTAACACTTATCTATAAATTACGTACAACTAATTTTGCTGCTATGAAGCCTGGTAGTGCAGTGTCTTTTGTACTTGTATTCGACGAAAAACAACATCCAGTGTCGGTAAAATACATTGGTAAAGAAACTGTTCAAGCTGGTAATTTAGGTAAAAAAGAATGCTATAAATTGGCTATAGTGGCCAATACTAATAAGTTGAAGGGCAAAGATAAGAATTTGATTTATTTGACAGCCGATGCTAAAAAGGTGCCTGCACTTATTAAGTTTAGCATTCCGGTAGGAGTAGGGCAGTTAACTTTAACTTCGGCATCGGGTATTTAACATTAAAATTTTTATAAATGAACCGATTTTTAATTATATTATCTCTGGTTTTTGGAGTTTTAGGTGTTGTATTAACAATATTACCTTTTGGTACGTTGGCGCTTATTCCTATTGCATTAGCATTTATATTTGCATTGATTACGGTGTTTCGCCAACGCGAAAAGCTGTTTCCAAAATTGGTTTTAGTAATTGTATTTGCTAATTTTCTGACTGTAATAGGCAAAGAAGTGTTTGTAAAAGATGTAGTTGAAGTAGATGAGCAGTTCGAGACTATTAAGCAACAATCGGAACAGGATGCTCAAAAAGACCTTGAAGGACTTGAATAATACAGCTTTAAGTATCGAGTCATTCATTTTAAACAATTTTATTCGGTAATGTTTTGTCAATTCAAAATGAATGTATATCTTTGCAGTCCGAATTTAAAAAACAAAAATAAACATATTAATTAATTCATTATTATGATCGTAGTACCTGTAAAAGAAGGCGAAAACATTGAGAGAGCATTAAAAAAATTCAAACGTAAATTTGAAAAAACCGGTGTAGTAAAAGAACTTCGTCGTCGCCAATGTTTCGACAAACCTTCGGTAGTAAAACGTGACCAAAAAATCCATGCGGTTTACGTTGAAAAAATGCAATTAGGAGAAGAATAGTTTTCAATTCTTTCTGTTTCGTTGCAAATGGCAGAGTACTAAGATTATTGAATTCTGCAATAATATTTACAGTATGAGATGTTAAATCATTTCATGCTGTTTTTTATCATCCTACCGCTACCACTTTAGCACTTCCTGCATATTTCACTTCCACGGGTTCACCCGTAAAACCAACATTACCAAACTCCACTGCAATACATACAAGTAGCGTGGCAGCATTAGCCATATCTGCCAGTTCAATTTTGCCAAAAGCAGCGGTCATTGTGTGCTCGGGCAAAATAGTCTGCGTACTTTGCCATTCACCTGTAGTGGTTTCGCTTATGCCATGAAGCGATGGCAAGGTAGGTTCGTAATCGTTGTGAGCCGTGTTGTAATGCAAATCACTCACAATACCTATCGACACAATCAACCGAAAAAACGGAAGTCGCTGCACGTTGAGCAGGTCGATAGCTGTATTGATGCGCGGGAAGTGCACGATTGCATTCAGTGTTTCACGATTCAACTCGCATCGGTAGTTCACTCGCAACACGGTATTCAATGGATAATTACGGTTCAGGTTAAACCCTTCCAGCGCTTGCCGATAGGCCGAAAGACGCAAATGGCGCTTACCAATTTCCGATTCGGTGTCCAGTTTCATAAGGCTTTTGCCCATGCCATTGAGCACCGGCGTAATGTTATAATCGGCCAGACGATGCAATCCTCCCATAGCGTAACGCGCTACTGAGCCAAACTTCGCACATCCACTCCATTCCTTTTGTTGCTTGCGTAAACCCGCAAACTTAGGCGACGTTTTAATTTTTTCCTTACTTGCACCCCCTTTGGTACGCGCTATTACTTTATCGCTGCCACGTACGGTATAGAAACATGCAGTTCCAAAACCACCAGTCATTACTATTGTTCCTTTTACTATTGCCATTTTTTTTAGATTAGAGAACAAAGAGCAAAGAATAAAGACTTAATAATCCAAATCAACTAAGCACCACATCCGTCGTCCGTTGTCTATCGTCCAATGTCTATTTTGCTTCCCTTTTATCTCCCTTTTTGTTTGATTTTAGGTACAAAGATAATTAAATTATTAATTAAACAAATAAAAAACATACATATTACTTATCTATATAGGTATGCTTTAACTATGTGTTACTTATGTATTGTATATGTATTATGTATGTATTATCATAAAATGAAACCTGAATGAAACTTAAACCAGACTACCAGCTGGCATATACCGAAAATAAGGTTATTTCAACGAAAAAATAAAGTTATTTCAACGAAATAATTAGCCTGAAATTGCTGTTATTTGCAGTGTGAAAATAGAAAAGCAATACAAGAGATTGAGCATTTTTTTGAACGCAAAGTTGCTAAGATGCAAAGGCGTAAAGTGAATTTAAACATAGCGACTTATTGGCTTTGCGTTCTTTGCGTTAAAAAAATAACTTTTTGGAGTGCCCTCATTAACAAAGCTTTAAAAAATACTTTATACAAGTTGTAGTACAAGTTGTACAACGAAAAATCAAGTTCGTTCTACATTTGCAAACAATGGTAAACAAGATATAACTTCAGATAAGTAGTATGAATGAACTTTCAAATTAAAAGCAATATGAAAACTAAGTATTCTAATTTTGCTGTAAATCAAGGATTTAAAGTTTGTCTTTTTTCTCAGAACACAGTTTTATACTATTGCTACGAAATTAAAAATAGGTAGTATATACCTATTATGATAAAACTTATGATAAACATATGATTTGAGATAGGATCATTAAAAGGAAAGAAATAATTTTACGCTAGTTTTTTAAAGATAAATGCAAAAAAGCACACGCTAAAAATACAAACAAAATCTTGGAAATTATAAAATACTGAATATCAGTACTGTAAAAATGCGATAAAAGTTTGTCCTTTGATATTGCATACAATGCAGATAGATTTGCAGTCGAAAAAAGATAATAATCAGCAAAAAAAGAAGATTCCTTATTTTGCACTAAAAAACACTTATTTGCAACAAAAACCAAAAGAGAAAAAGACCTTATTTTGTGCTCACGCCAAACGGCGTGGACTTATAATTTATTTTTAATAGCTTAAAATGCAGCAAGCCGCACTACATACAACCCGCACCCTGCCAAAGCGCAGAGCTAAAGCGCCCCTTGAGATTGATCTCAAAGGGCCTGTGGGTGAATTGGTGGCAGCACAGTTTGCCTGGCAACGGGAGCATATCAATCAATTGAAGTCACAAATCGAATTCTTAGTGGAACAAACGCAACGGCCAATTCAGACATTTACCGAAGACGATTTTGGAGCTATGTTTGGTTTAAAAAAACGTGCACAACAAGACTATCGAAAAAAAGGAAAGCTTGATTGTATGAAACTGGGTGAAAAAGTGCTTTACACCCGACAACACATCGACGAGTTTGTGGCTCGCTTCGACACGCGAAATCAGAAGAAGATATAATAGCACTGAAATCAAACTATAAGTTTCTTATAAGCGATTTTTTGTATTGCTTAAAAAGCTTTACTTATTACCCAAAATTAGTTTAACAAATAAGGTGAAATGTGAATTGTTTTTTGTAGTTTTGTAGCTTTGAAAAATTAGCTGAATGGAAAACCTGGTTGACATAAAAGAGAACGATATTCGTGAACAGTACCCCGAGGTATTGGAAATACTTTTACGTGACCATACAACCCAACAAAACATCTTTTGGGCTACTGAAAACTACCACTATTTAGGCGAAAGTTATGCTTTTGCTGCGCCAATTCTCCCCGAGCTAATTACAGGCGACAAAGGAAATGTAATAATGCCCCGCGTACAGAAAGATAAAGAAATGCAACAATCGCGGGTACGTGATATGGCGGAAGTATTTACGCCTTCGTGGATTTGCAACGCACAGAATAATTTGATTGATAATGCCTGGTTTGGACGCGAAAATGTGTTCAATACCGAGACTACAAATCCTGATGGCACACATACATGGATAGTGAATCCAACTAAAATTATTTTTCCTGAAGGTAAGACTTGGAAACACTATGTACGAGATACCCGCATGGAAATGACCTGTGGTGAAGCACCGTATATTACCAGCCGTTACGATACAACAACCGGAGAATTTATTCCTATTGATAAACGCATTGGGTTGCTCGACCGTAAACTGCGTGTGATTAATGAGAATGTGGATAAAAGTGATGAATGGCTCGAAGCTGCTCAAACAGCATACCGAAATACATACGCATTTGAATGGCAGGGTGATAGTCTTTTACTTGCCCGTGAAGCCATGCTTTATACATTTATCGAAAATTATGAGCAGAAATTTGGCAAACAGCCGCTGTTGAAATCAATTCAATTTATTTCCTATATCATATCGTGGAATGTGTGGCAAATGGATGGATTGAAGGGGGTTGTACCCAATAGTTGTGGCGACCGGAAAACAATTGTGCAGGAATTGTTTGGTGAGAAAGAGATTGTTACCGCTTGCGAGGGTTGCAAGTCAGATAATATGCATAAACACAATGGCGTTTATTGTCTTATCAAAGATTGGAGCAATAAAGATTTGGAGACAGGGAAAAAAGGAAAAAAAATGCGGTTTGTGGATTTGATACAGAAATTATAGATTGATTATATTGCCCCTTCAGGGCGCAGGAAGCCATTCGGCTTTAAAAGACCCAGGGCGATGCCCATGGGTTGAAGATAAATATGGCTTTCAGCCAAAAAAATGCAGATACAGCACGCCACGAAGTGGCAACATATCATCAACCCAACGGCATCGCCTTGGGATAAGAAAAAAAAATACAAAACAAACGCCCTGAACCAACGGTCAGCGAAGCTAAAGGGCAGCATAAAAAAGTCACTATGTCGCAATCACTATCTAAACTTTACATACATATCGTCTTTCATACCAAATACAATCAGGATTTGATAAAAACAGATGTAGAAAACGAATTATATGCTTATTTAGGTGGCATATTGAAAGATAATAAATCAGTGCCAATTGCTATTAATGGCATTGAGAACCATGTACATATTCTTTGCATAATGTCTAAAAACATTGCACTTGCCGATTTGCTCGAAGAGTTGAAACGCAACAGTAGCCGCTGGATAAAAACAAAAAGCGAAGAATATAAAGAGTTTGCATGGCAGGGTGGATATGGCGGATTTTCGGTAAGTCAGAGCAAGGTAGATGTTGTGAAACGGTATATTGAGAATCAGAAAGAACACCATAAATCCGAAACATTCAAAGAAGAATATATCCGGTTTTTAAAAGAATATGGTATTGATTATAACGAAGATTATCTTTGGACATAACTTTTATATTATATTGCCCCTTCAGGGCGCATGAAGCCATTCGGCTTTGTAAACCCCAGGGCGATGCCCATGGGTTGATGATATAAATGGCTTTCAGCCAAATAAACGCCATTTGGCTCATAAACCCAAGCCGTTGGCATTGGGCTGATGATTATAAACCCATGGCGATGCCCATGGGCTGATGATATATAAGGCATTCAGCCTAAAGAGAAGGAGGAGCGCCACGAAGTGGCAACATATTATCAACCCGATGGCAACGCCTCGGGATATAAAAAACGACATATACAAAACAGCGCCCTGCAAGGGCAACATAGATAAATAATTCAGCCTATGAAATTCACTTCGGCATTGCTTCCAAAACTGATTTATGTGTTTCGCATTAATGATGCGGAGCACAAATGTTGTCTGAAAATTGGTGAAATATGAAATCGAACTTGTTTATATAATCTAAGAATAACTCCAAAAATTAAATATGCCACAACTAAACAAAATTAATGTTTCTGTACTTAACGAACTCATAATAGGGCGGGTTGAGCCACAAATTTACGCCTTTTCTACTCAGACTGTGCCTAATTATCTGAAAGTTGGAGATACATATCGCCCACTCGAAACTAGACTAAATGAATGGCGCAAGTATTTTCCTAACTTAGAAAAACAATTTGCAGATGTGGCAAAAGCCGATGATGAAACATTTTTCAGAGATTTGTCAATACACGACTATTTGATAAATGAACGAAAAAGAAATAGATTACACCCAGATACATTTAAAAATCTTCCTTATTACTCAAAAGAATTTTTCGAGAATGCAAAAGCACAAGATATAAAAGATGCAATTACAGAAATAAAAAGCAGTCATTCAGACAATAATGCAAAATATAAACTATATAAGTTTGACACAAGCCGTATTCCATTAACTCATCTTTATAAAAGAGAAGAAAGACATAACCCTCGCCCCAATCAAGACGAAACAATAAAAAGGTTTAAATCAGCCTTTGAAAATGGCAGAAAAAATCTTTTGATGTATGCTGTGATGCGTTTCGGAAAATCATTTACCTCGATGTGTTGTGCTACCGAAATGAAAGCGAATATCGTTGTAATTGTTTCAGCAAAAGCCGTTGTAAGAGAAGAGTGGAAAAAGACGGTAGAAAGTCATACTCGATTTATTGATTATGAGTTTCTTACAGGAGATGTGCTCTTGCAAAGCGATACTGTAATTTCCGAGAAATTAAATGCTAACAAAAAAGTGGTTATTTTCCTTACTTTGCAAGATTTGCAAGGTGATAAAATTAAAACTAAACACAAAGAAGTTTTTGATAATCAAATTGATTTACTGATTATTGATGAAACACATTTTGGAGCAAGAGCAAGCGAATACGGCAAAGTACTACGAGAAGAAAAATCTAAGGAAAAGCTATCCAAAAAAGAAATTAAAAACGAACTTAAAGTAAACGATGCCACTTTAGATGAGTTAGAAGCTACCCTAAAAGTGCTAAATCCAAACGTTCGCCTACACCTCTCTGGTACACCATACCGGATTTTAATGGGCAGCGAATTTACTGACGATGATATTATTGCCTTTTATCAATTTACCGATATTGCCGAAGACCAAGCGAAGTGGGATTCCGAAAATCTGAGCAAAGATGAAGTAAAAGAGTGGGACAATCCATATTATGGCTTTCCTCAAATGGTACGATTCGCTTTCAATCCAAATGAATCATCACGCAAAAAGATGGAAGAGTTGAAAAAAAATGGCATTACTTATGCTTTTTCATCCCTTTTTAAACCAAAATCTATTGTCAAAGACAATGTAAATCAACTTCATAAGCAATTTGAACATGAAGTTGAAATTCTTGATTTACTTAAAGTGATAGACGGCAGCGAGAGCGATGATAATTTGTTGGGATTTTTAGATTACGACAAAATAAAAGAAGGGAAAATGTGCCGACATATTGTATGCGTTTTGCCTTATCGTGCTTCGTGCGATGCATTTGAAAATTTAATTTCAACAAATGAAGGTCAATTTAAGAACCTTAGTGCATACGAAATCATAAATATAGCAGGAGTTGAAGACGAAAGGCAATACAAGGATATTAAAGATGTAAAAGCGAAAATAAAAACATGCGAAGCAGAAAACAAAAAGACCATTACACTAACAGTTAATCGAATGCTTACTGGCAGCACGGTTGAAGAGTGGGACACCATGCTTTATCTAAAAGATACAGCTTCGCCCCAGGAATATGACCAAGCAATTTTTAGATTACAGAATCAGTATATAAAAACCTACACTGAGCCAAACGGAGATGTGGTTAAATACAATATGAAACCGCAGACGCTGTTAGTGGATTTTGACCCAAACAGAATGTTCCAAATGCAGGAACAGAAATCGCAAATCTACAATGTAAATACCGATGCAAATGGCAATACTGAATTAGAGGAAAGAATAAAACGTGAACTGCAAATTTCGCCCATTGTAGTTTTGAACAAAAATAAAATAGTACATATTGAACCAGTTGATGTGCTTGATGCTGTACGTAAATACTCCAGCGATAAAAGCGTTTTGGACGAAGCCACAGCAATTCCTGTTGATTTTTCGTTGTTAAACATCGCTCTGATTAGAGCAGAAATTGAAAAACAAGCAAAAATAGGTTCTAAACAAGGATTGGAAATAAAACCTACAAAGGGAGATGGTGAAGATATTGATTTGCCAACTGACGAGGGTGGAGACTTAACGCCTCCTGAAGATAATGATACTTCAAAAACAAAACCAACTGTTTCTGAAACAGAAGAAAACGATTACGAGAAAAAATTCGCAACCTATTATTCCCGAATTCTGTTTTTCGCATTTCTCTCTTATTCCGAAGTAAAATCGTTGCAAGAAATTATTACTGTTATTGATTCGGATGAAAACAATACGCGCATTGCAAGCAATTTGGATTTAAACAAAGAAATTCTAATTTTATTACATGATGCGATTAATCCATTTATATTAAGCAAATTAGACTATAAAATTCAAAACATTAATTCATTAGCTAACGACAGTTCATTAGAACCTATTAAGCGTGCAAGTAATGGGTTAAAGAAGTTTAGTCGCATATCTGATTCTCAGATTGTAACTCCTGAGAATATTGCAGACGAAATGGTCAGTATTTTGCCTGACAATGCTATAACAAGTTCAACCATGCTACTTGATATAGCAGCCAAGCAAGGTGAATTTGTTTATGCCATTTATAAAAAGTATGGAAAAGCGGTGGCAGATAATTTTTACTCCATTCCCACTTCCAAGATTGCCTATGAATTTACCCGTAAAGTCTATACATTATTGGAACTTGATATATCACATATCGTAGCCGATTATAACTCTTACGATTTATTAGAAGAAAACAACATAATTGAAAACGAAAAAATTAAAATAGGAGACATATATATGAAATTTGATGCAATCGTAGCTAATCCGCCTTATCAATCAACAATAGATGGCACGAGTGATGAACCAATCTATCACCGATTTATGGATGTATCATATAACCTTTCTGATAAGGCTACATTAATTACCCCAGCACGTTTTTTATTTAATGCAGGAAAAACTCCTAAAGAGTGGAACGCTAAGATAATGAGTGATAAACATTTTAAAGTAATATGGTCTAAGAGTCGTAGTCAAGATGTGTTCCCAGATATTGATTTACCTGGTGGAGTTGCTGTTACTTTTAGAGACAAACAACAAGATTTTGGAAAATTAGGCATATACATAGCATTTCCTACGCTTCAAACAATACTTAATAAAGTTATATCCTCGAATGGCTTTAGCACAATAACAAAAATAATCTATGCTCAAAACAAATTTTTACTAAAAGAATTGTATGACGACAACCCCAATTATGAGAATGTTATAGGAAGCAACGGAAAAGAGCGAAGACTAACAACTTCAATTTTTGAACTCAAAGAACTCTTTACTGAAGAATCTAATCACAAAGATGATTTGTGTATTTTAGGACTGATTAAAAATAATCGAATTTATCGTTACATTCAAAAAAGATATTTAGAGGAACATAAAAACATAAACAAGTATAAAGTAATTATTCCTAAAAGCAATGGTTCAGGAGCTTTAGGTGAGGTTTCAACAACTTCTCTTATTGGAACACCTCTAATTGGAGAACCTCAACTTGGGTACACACAATCATTTATTAGTATTGGGGCTTTTGACACATACAAAGAAGCAGAAGCAGCATTTAAGTATGTAAAAACCAAATTTGCAAGAGTTATGTTAGGAATTTTAAAAGTAACTCAAGATAACAGCAAAGAAGTTTGGAAATTCGTTCCCCTTCAAAACTTCACTAGTACTTCCGACATTGATTGGAGTCAGTCGGTAGCCGATATCGACCGCCAGATGTATGCAAAATATGGAATGAGCGAAGAAGAAGTGGCGTTTATTGAGGGAATGATAAAGGTGATGTAAAAAACAAAACCCGGAAGCATGAATTTCTTCAGCGGCAACCGGGAATAAGATGATGCAAAGATAATGTATTAGAAATCGAAAAGCAATAGATTAAGAATAAATATGGAAAACAACCAAAATGCCTTTATATTATTCAAAACCGAAGACGAAAAAATATCGGTAGATGTTCGTTTTGAAGAAGAAACGGTTTGGCTTTCGCAGGAGCAAATGGCGGTGTTGTTTGAGCGGGACAGAACGGTTATTGTTAAGCATATTGCTAATATATTCTCGGAAGGAGAATTGGACGAAAAAAGCAATGTGCATTTTTTGCACATTCCAAATTCTGATAAACCTGTAAAATTTTATAATCTCAATGTTATAATCTCGGTGGGTTACAGGGTAAAATCTATGCGTGGTACACAGTTTCGTATCTGGGCTACACAGCGCCTGAATGAGTATATCCGAAAAGGATTTACAATGGACGATGAACGCATCAAGAAGCTAGGCGGCGGTAGTTATTGGAAAGAGTTATTACAGCGCATTCGCGACATTCGTGCTTCCGAAAAAGTGTTTTACCGTCAGGTACTCGATATTTATGCTACCAGTCTCGACTACGATTCCAAAGCTGATGTTTCTATTGATTTTTTTAAAAAAGTGCAAAACAAAATTCATTATGCAGTGCACGGGCAAACTGCGGCAGAAGTGATTTATAACCGTGCCGATGCCGAAAAAGAGTTTATGGGGTTGATAACTTTTCCGGGCATTCGTCCGTATATGAAGGATGTAGTAGTTGCCAAAAATTATTTGGACGAAAAAGAACTCCGTTCGTTGGGACAATTAGTATCTGGATATTTGGATTTTGCCGAACGACAAGCCGAACGCGAACAAGCAATGACTATGAATGATTGGGCAAAGCATTTGGATAATATCCTTACTATGAGTGGTGAAAAACTATTGCAAGGAGCAGGTTCGATTAGTCATGATGAAGCTATTGACAAAGCAACCAGTGAATACAAAAAATACCAACAGAAAACATTAAGCGAGGTTGAAAAGAGCTTTTTAGAAAGTTTGAAAACAATAGAAAACAAAGGTAAATAGTTTCGTCCAACAAAATACAATGTAAGCACTACCCCCGAAAGCAACTATACGCTGGGGCGGGTACGGTCGTTTCATTTTAGTGCTGAAAGCATTCAGGAATATACAGAATATGCCAGTTTGTTGTTTGGTACGTTTAATACTGTAAAATAGGCGTGACAGAATAAAACTGTATGAAGATAAAAATAAAGAAAATTACATTGATTATATTGTTTATTGTGGCGTTATCAGAGATAGGGGCACAAGAAGTTGATTTTGGTTTAAAAGCCGGTATATGTATTCCTTCATTTTCGCTGGCAAATAATATAATCAACAATTCCACATTAAGCGTACACGGTATGTATAATGTTTCGTACGGTATAAATGCTGTTGTTAAACTGAAAAGTGATGATAATTGGGAAATATGGTTGGAACCCGGATTTGTGAAAAAAGGAGGAATGATTAAGTATATATTCCACAATCCGACAGTAAGTATGCCAATAGAAAGCTATCGCGGTGCACTTTATTCGGATGTTGAGATGCCTGTAATCGTCAATTTTCATCTGAGAAATAAATTTGATGCCTCTGTTGGCTTAGGATTTGGATATACCGTATCGTCAGAGCATCAAAAGACAATAATAATAAATGGTCCTGGAAGAAATTTATTGCCTGATTTAGATGGCAAACTAAACACTTCAATAATTACCGGAATTAACTATAATCTGAACAAGAATTATGCATTGACACTACGTTATACTATTGGTTTGACAAAAGTAACTACTAAGGATTTGGTAGCTGAGTCGCATTATCAATTTCAATATACATCAGTACAAACAAGTATTTATAGTAACAGCCTTCAATTATCGCTTATTTATAGCTTTAATTTATAAATTTACATGATTAACTTCACTGACCGTAGTTTCATTATTTACGTACAGTGGGAAGCAAATAGATATAGAAAATAAATTATAAAATGCTGAATTAGAGCAAATTTGTTTAAAAAATTAAATCGAAAAACTGATGAAATATTTAAAAAATGTCCTAAAGATTCTGTTTCTTTTTGTAGTGTATAATGCCAATGCGCAATTGAATGATGCTGTGTATGTAACAGGTAATGAAAATAAAATCTACTACAGGTCGAGTATTGGTTTTTTGGTAGAGTCACATAAATTAGACTCGACAATCGGTTACAGTTATAAAATGGTTTATAACCCCGAAGTACACAAACGTACTATTTGGTATTTACAGTCGGAAGTTGTATTGGCTGAATTCGGGATTTACGATAAAAAAATGACAAATGCAGCCAGTGATGTTTATACAACCTTAGAAATAAAACATGGAAAGTATCAGGAATGGTTTTTAGATGGTACAAAGCGAATAGAGTGCTATTATAAAAACGATAATATGGATAGTGTATTTAATCAGTTTTATCCTACAGGACAATTAAAGCGCACAGAGATATGGAAAGAAGGGAAATGGCAATCGGGCAAATGTTATAATATTGATGGCAGCGAAACCGCCTATTGTTCGTATCAGAAATTTGCGGAATTTAAGGGGGGATTGCCTGCTTTATTTAAATATCTGAGTGTAAATGTGAAATATCCTGTTGAGGCACAGTCGAAGGGGATTGAGGGTAGGGTTTTTGTTAGTTTTGTAATTGATAAAAGCGGACAAATAACGAAAATAAAACTAGCGAAAGGAGTTAATAAATATTTGGATGCAGAGGCCCTGCGGGTTGTAAGTAAAATGCCCGACTGGGAGCCGTGCAGATTGGAGGGAGAATTAGTAAATATGGAGTTTACGCTTCCTGTAAATTTTAGATTACAATAGGTTTGATGGGTTATGGTGTTAACCTATAAAAACTATTGGAGTATAGTACAAAGCTAGTGTGTGAAGATTTATGCTGCCCCTTCAGGGCGCAGATATGCCATTCGGCATGTAGGGCGTTGCCCTTCCCAAGGCGTTGCCGTTGGGTTAGGGTATATATGGCCTTCAGCCATTCGTAAAACGCCACGAAGTGGCAGTATATCATCAACCCAACGGCATCGCCTTGGGTATAAGCGCCAACGGCATCACCCTGTGTATAACCGCCCCACAGGGGCAACATAAAACATAAAATAAACACTATGTCACAATCATTATCAAAACTTTACACCCATATTGTTTTTCATACCAAACACAATCGGGATTTAATAAAAGAAGATGTTGAAAATGAATTATATGCTTATTTTGGGGGCATACTAAAGCAAAATAATTCTGTTCCGATTGCAATCAACGGTATTGAAAACCATATACATTTGCTTTGTATCCTATCAAAAAACATAGCACTTGCCGACCTGCTCGAAGAGTTAAAACGAAATAGCAGTCGTTGGATTAAAACTAAAGGTTCTAATTATGCCGATTTTGCATGGCAAGGTGGATATGGTGGATTTTCGGTAAGTCAAAGTAAGGTAGATGTTGTAAAGCGTTATATTGAAAATCAAAAAGAGCAACATAAAACAGAATCGGTGAAAGATGAATACTTAAAGTTTTTAAAAGAATATGGCATTGAATACAACGAAGATTATCTTTGGTCATAACTTATTTGAAGATACAACAATGCCGTGGGCTAAAACAAAAAAAAATATGGTTAATAGAATTAAGTTGATAATTATAGCCTGGTTGTTTATTAGTATATCTCTACACGCCCAATCCTTCGAAATCGCTACTTTTAATATCCAAAACTTCGGGCAAAGCAAAATGGCGAAAACCGATGTGGTGGATACCCTGGCCATGATAGTGCGGCAGTTTGATATAGTAGCGGTTCAGGAAATATCGGACGTAAGCAACCAAACGGCAGGGGCTTTCCTGAAAGTGGTCAATGCCAGCGGAGCGCGCTATAAACTGAGTTGCAGTGAGCGTACTGGTGTACAACCCGACGACCGCAAAAGTGCCGAACAATATGCTTATTACTACGATAGCCGAACAGTAACGCTTACGGATGCTGCTCTGTATACCGATGTGAACGATGATTTTCAGCGGGAGCCCTATATCGCCTCCTTTACCCGCAAGTCCGACAGTTTGACTTTTGTAGTATGTACCATACACACCGCACCCGAACAGGCTGTAGAAGAAATTGCCGCATTGGCAAAGGTGGCAAAGTGGATACCAACCCGTTTCCGCAATGCCAAGCGTATTATATTCTGTGGCGATTTTAATGCCTCGTGCTCGTATGCTTCGCCCGAAGCATTAAGCCAGTTGGCTATTCATAAAACTCCTTACTATTGGGTAGTGCCCGACGATGCCGACACTAATCTGGCCAAAAATGCCTGTGCCTACGATAGGTTTGTGGTAACTGAAAACCTGCGGTCGTACGTTGGTGGCTGGGAGGTGTACCGTGCTTTTAAGAGCAAAAAGGTTTCGGATCACTGGCCGGTGGTGCTGAAGATAGAGGCTAGAACAAAGAGCAAAGAATAAAGAGCAAAGAATAAAGAGTAAAGAAGTGCACAGAAAAAAAGATAATAGAGTTTATAACTTGTATAATCTCTTTTACACTTTCCTTTAAAAAATTGTTTTAAGCAATTAAAACGAGCCCTTACAATGGCTAAAAAACATCCCGAGAAACAAAGCTTGTGTTAAACTTTCAAGTTGAGTGCAATAAACTATGTTAATGCATTTATCCCTTTGGACGCAAACCAGCGCAAACCGGCGCAAACCAACGCATAAAGCACTTAATATGCTGTTTTAGTGTATTTTGAAATTCATTTTTGTGCTTGTATTTGCTGAAATGCTGCCGTATATTTGCATCGTAAACGTCCCTGAAAGTATCGAGAATTTCGCACTACAGTTAAAAGCGTTTGCTTAAAATTGCCTATGGCACACTCACAAAATCCCTTGTCAGGACAAATGACGGGGTCGGTAGCCAATTTTGTTACTTCCTCACGGAATGGACAAAATGAGATCCGCAGTAAAGCGTTCAATCCGCGGAACGCAAACACTCCTGCACAGCAATTGCAGCGAGCGTGTTTTAAATTGGTCGCGGACGAGTATCAATCTTTTGGAGGTGCTACCGACGAAGGTTTTCCTGAAAGGGAATCCGGCAAGTCAGGCTATAACCTCTTTGTGGCTGCCAATCTGCCTGCTGCCATTGATAAAAGTGGGGCAAAACCTGTAATTGACTACAGCAAATTGGTAGTGTCTGATGGTACATTGCCGCAGGTGGTAGTAACAGGTGGTTCGGTAACTGCTGCCGGTATTAGCATTACCTACCAAACAAATGCAAAAATACCAAAAGTAAATGCCACCGATGTGGTGGTGGTAGTGGCTAAAACTCAGATTGGAGAATTGCTTTACGAAAAAGCAACGCGTACCGATGCGCTTAGTACTACTATTTTGATTGACTACGCCGGCATACGGGCGGCTGATGTAAAGTGTTGTTATCTGTTTGTTTTGAGTGCCGACGGCAGCAAGGCATCCAAATCGGTATACGTTCCGCTGGTGTAAAACAGATTGTGTTGTTTAGTTTAACAAAGCGAAAACCCATTGTAAGATTAGGTACTTACAATGGGTTTTTTTAATTAGAATAAAAAAAATACTCAAATCATTTGCATTATCAATAAATTTATTCTATTTTCGTTGCACATTCAGCGCGATACTATGATAAACGAATTTCTGCAATATATACAATATGAGAAGAACTATTCTTCGCATACCGTTATGTCGTACGAAAATGATCTTAATCAGTTTTTAGGTTTTACAGGGATTGAATCTGTTGATTTTAATCCTACGTTTATTACTGATACCTTGGTTCAACAGTGGGTTCTGGCATTGATGCAGCAAAAATTAAGTTCGCGGTCGGTGTCTCGAAAAATATCAACACTACGTTCGTTTTGGCATTTTTTGCTTGTTCGTAAGCTCGCCAGCCACAATCCTACGTTAAAAATAGTACTACCCAAAACAAATAAGCCACTTCCTGTGTTTTTTAAACAAAGCGAAATGGAATTTGTGCTCAACGATTCGTTTTTGACCGATGATTTTGCATCTTTATCGGAGCATATAATTATTAAGTTGTTTTACCTTACTGGTATTCGTGAGTCAGAGTTAATAGGCTTACGCGATAATGATATTGATTTTTCGAATAAAAGCATCAAAGTTACTGGTAAACGTAATAAGCAACGTATAGTGCCAATAAGTGATGATTTTTGTACACAGATGAGGAATTATATGAATGTAAGAGATATATCGATACAGCGGGAGAATGATTATTTGTTCGTGCTTAAAACAGGCCGAAAAATGTATCCCAAGCATGTATATACCCTAGTGCATAATGCCATGGGAGAGGTGAGTAGTATGAAAAAAAACAGTCCACACGTACTGCGCCACACATTTGCAACAACTTTATTAAACCAAGGAGCTGATATCAATGCAGTGAAAGAATTGCTGGGGCATAGTAGTCTGGCAGCAACTCAGGTGTATACACATACCAGTTTCGACGAATTATACAATATATATAAACATGCTCACCCAAGGGCAAAATAAAAAAGGAGGTAATTATGAAGGTAAGAATTCAGTCCATCAATTTTGATGCAACAGCGGCTTTAGAAGCGTACATTTCAAAAAAAACAGCCAAACTCGAAAAATTTTTCGATGATATTATTAGTGCTGAAATATATTTAAAAGTAGTAAAACCAGAATCATCCATTAATAAAGAAGCCGAAATTAAGATAGCAGTACCTAATGTGGAGTTTTTTGCTTCAAAAACTTGCGACTCGTTCGAAGAGGCAATTGACTTAACAATAGACGCTTTGGAAAAACAAATAAAGAAACACAAAGAAAAATCGACTAAAAAATAAAATAATTAGATAAATGTTTTGTAGTCCGAAAAAATTTCGTACATTTGCAAGCCGTTTGAATAGCAATATTTAAACGGCTTTTTAAACGGCTAAAGTATCTCTGATACAAGCATTTGCCTCTTTAGCTCAGTTGGCCAGAGCACGTGATTTGTAATCTCGGGGTCGTTGGTTCGAATCCGACAAGAGGCTCAAAGTAATTAATAATTGATAATTAAGAATTAAAAACGGCGGTTTTTGAGTTGTAATTGTTAGGTTTAAAGCTGAAATTATTTATTATTCATTATTAATTATCAATTAATTTTGGGCAGTTACCAAAGTGGCCAACTGGGGCTGACTGTAACTCAGCTGTCTTTCGACTTCGGAGGTTCGAATCCTTCACTGCCCACAAACTAATTTGCCAATGAATTAATATGACAATGTGCCAATATTAATTCCGTCAATTTCAGAAATTGGCAAATTGGCATATTTTCAAATTGGCACATTTGAAAAATCGCGAAAGTAGCTCAGTTGATAGAGCATTAGCCTTCCAAGCTGAGGGTCGCGGGTTTGAGTCCCGTCTTTCGCTCTTGTTAGGAGAGCAAAATTTAATCGGGACGAAAAGTTTATCCCGATATAATCGGGAAGTCCCGTCTTTCGCTCTCTGAAAAGAGAAATTTTTTATTTTTTTTGATAATAGAATTTTGCTCTTTTTATTGCTGTTGTAGCTCAGTGGTAGAGCACTTCCTTGGTAAGGAAGAGGTCGCGAGTTCAATTCTCATCAACAGCTCAATTTTGTAGCTTTTATAAAACATATAATAATTTTTAAAATAATCTTTGAGTTATGGCAAAAGAAAAATTTGACAGGTCGAAACCTCACGTTAACGTAGGTACCATTGGTCACGTAGACCACGGTAAAACAACTTTGACCGCTGCTATTACAACAGTATTAGCAAAAAAAGGACTTTCTGAGTTGCGTTCGTTCGATTCTATCGACAATGCTCCTGAAGAAAAAGAACGTGGTATTACTATCAACACTGCACACGTTGAATACCAAACAGCTTCACGTCACTATGCACACGTTGACTGTCCGGGTCACGCTGACTACGTTAAAAACATGGTAACTGGTGCTGCTCAGATGGACGGTGCTATCATTGTAGTAGCTGCTACTGATGGTCCTATGCCACAAACACGCGAGCACATTCTTTTAGCTCGTCAGGTAAACGTTCCTCGCTTGGTTATCTTCATGAACAAATGCGATCAGGTTGATGACGAAGAAATGTTGGAATTGGTAGAAATGGAAATGCGTGAATTGCTTTCGTTCTACGATTTCGATGGTGACAATACTCCTGTTATTCGTGGTTCGGCTCTTGGTGGCTTGAATGGCGTACAAGAATGGGAAGATAAAATCATGGAATTGATGGATGCCGTTGATAGCTGGATTTTATTGCCAGAACGCGATGTAGACAAACCTTTCTTGATGCCTGTTGAAGACGTATTCTCGATCACTGGTCGTGGTACTGTTGCAACTGGTCGTATCGAAACTGGTAAAATCAAAACAGGTGAAGAAGTTCAAATCATTGGTTTAGGCCAAGGAGCTTTGAAGTCAGTTGTTACTGGTGTTGAAATGTTCCGCAAAATTTTGGACGATGGTCAAGCTGGTGATAACGTAGGTTTATTACTTCGTGGTATCGACAAAGAAAGTATCAAACGTGGTATGGTTATTACCCACCCGGGAAAAGTAACTCCTCACACTACTTTCAAAGCTGCTGCTTATATTTTGAAAAAAGAAGAAGGTGGTCGTCATACTCCATTCCACAATCGCTACCGTCCTCAGTTCTATATCCGTACATTGGACGTAACTGGTGAGATCACACTTCCAGAAGGAACTGAAATGGTAATGCCAGGTGATAACTTGGAATTAACAGTAACATTAATTTACCCAGTAGCTTGTAACGTAGGTTTACGTTTCGCTATCCGCGAAGGTGGACGTACAGTAGGTTCAGGTCAGATTACTGAATTGTTAGACTAAAAAATATAGTTACGAGTTATGAGTTACGAGATAAAATCGAGTAACTTGTAACTCGTTACTTAAAAACTCGTTACTCGTTACTTGTAACTCGTAACTAATTTACACGGGCGTAGCTCAGTTGGTAGAGCACTGGTCTCCAAAACCAGGTGTCGGGAGTTCGAGCCTCTCTGCCCGTGCTTATTCTATTTTATAAATATGAAGATAATAAACTATATCAAAGAGTCGTATTCAGAACTAGTTCAGAAAGTATCGTGGCCAACACGTACCGAACTAACCAATAGTGCTGTAATAGTATTGATAGCTTCCATCATACTAGCATTATTAGTTTGGGTTATGGATTTAGGTTTTGAAAAGATCATGACGGTTATCTACGGTCTACTGTCGTAAATTTTTAACAAGGAGGAATCAAAGTGTCAGAGACAACAAATTTTAAATGGTATGTTCTCCGCGCCATTAGTGGCAAGGAAGCAAAAGTAAAAGAGTATATTGAGGCAGAAATGAAAAATTCTGATCTTGGTCAATACGTTGCTCAGGTATTAATTCCAACCGAAAAGGTTTACCAGATTCGTAACGGCAAAAAAATTACAAAAGAACGTAGTTGTATGCCGGGATATATCTTGATTGAGGCTAATCTGATAGGTGAAATTCCACATCGTCTCCGAAATACACCCAATGTAATCGGTTTCTTGCAAGAAAAATCGCATTCTCCAATTCCTGTTCGCCAATCAGAGGTTAACAGAATTCTTGGTAGTGTGGATGAAATGCAAGAAGTAGGTGAAGAAATGCTAACTCCATATATTGTGGGCGAAAGCGTTAAGGTGATTTCAGGTCCGTTTTCGGGCTTGACAGGGATTATTGAAGAAGTTCATTCAGATAAGAAAAAACTCAAAGTTATGGTTTTGATATTTGGACGTAAAACACCGCTCGAATTATCATTTACGCAAGTAGAGAAGGAATAGACAAGTTGGTTACAAACTGGTTTTTTCCACAAAAACAACAAAAAACAGATTATTATGGCTAAAGAAATTGCTGGACTTATTAAATTACAGATTAAAGGAGGGGCAGCAAATCCATCTCCCCCTGTAGGACCTGCATTAGGTTCTAAAGGGATCAATATTATGGAGTTTTGCAAACAATTCAATGCCAGAACCCAGGACAAACCGGGTAAAGTTTTACCTGTTGTTATCACCTATTATTCAGACAAATCATTCGATTTTGTTGTAAAGACTCCACCGGTAGCTATTCAATTATTGGAAGCTACAAAATTAAAAAGTGGATCAGCTGAACCAAACCGTAAAAAAGTGGCCGAAATCACTTGGTTGCAAGTTCAACAAATTGCAACTGACAAAATGGTCGATTTGAATTGTTTTGAATTAGAGGCCGCCATGAAAATGGTTGCCGGTACAGCTAGAAGTATGGGCATTACCGTAAAAGGTAGTTTTTCAATTAATAATTAATAAACTTCAATTAAAAAATGAGTAAACTGACAAAAAAACAAAAGTTGGCTTTTGAAAAGATTGAAGCTGGAAAAGCCTATACACTTAAGGAAGCAGCTGCGTTAGTAAAAGAAATTACTACTACTAAGTTTGATGCTTCTGTAGATATAGATGTACGTTTAGGTGTTGACCCACGTAAAGCCAATCAAATGGTGCGCGGTGTAGTGTCGTTGCCAAATGGAACTGGTAAGCAAGTAAGGGTTCTTGCATTATGTACTCCCGATCAGGAAGCGGCTGCTAAAGAAGCAGGTGCTGACTTTGTAGGACTCGATGAATATATCGATAAGATTAAAGGAGGCTGGACAGATGTGGATGTTATCATCACTATGCCTGCTATCATGGGTAAATTAGGTGCTTTAGGTCGTGTTCTTGGTCCTCGCGGATTGATGCCGAACCCTAAGAGCGGTACTGTTACCAACGAAGTAGGTAAAGCTGTTAAAGAAGTAAAACAAGGTAAAATCGACTTTAAAGTTGATAAATACGGTATTGTACACACTGGAATTGGTAAAGTTTCCTTTACTCCTGAACAGCTTGTAGGTAACGCTAAAGAATTTGTTTCTACTTTAATGAAACTGAAACCAACGTCGGCTAAAGGTACTTATGTTAAGAGCATTTATCTTTCAAGCACAATGAGTGCGGGTATTAAAATAGACCCAAAATCAATTGAAGAATAAAATTTACATTTATGAAAAAGGAAGATAAAAGCGCTATTATAAAACAACTCCAGTCAACTATCAATGAGTATGGACACTTCTATTTAACTGATATAGGCGGCATGAATGCTGCTCAAACCAGTGAATTGCGTCGTGTTTGTTACAAACAAGATATTAAACTTGTAGTTGTAAAGAATACATTGCTTCAAAAAGCACTTGAAAGCTCTACTGTAGATTTTTCGCAAATCTATGGTTCGTTAACAGGCGAAACTTCGGTATTGTTATCAAACATTGGAAATGCTCCAGCTAAGTTGATTAAAGATTTCAGCAAAGCTAGTAAAAGCAAAAAACCAATTTTAAAAGCAGCATACGTAGAAGAATGTTTTTATATTGGCGAAAATCAATTAGAAGCACTTGTTACAATTAAGAGTAAAAACGAACTTATTGGTGAACTTATTGGATTACTCCAATCGCCTGCTAAGAACGTTGTGTCCGCACTCCAATCAGGAGGATCTACTATCCACGGCGTGTTAAAAACATTGTCGGAGAGATAATATCAAACAAATAAAATTTTAAAAAATAAATTTCATAAAATAAAAGTAAAATGGCAGATTTGAAAGCTTTTGCAGAACAATTGGTTAACTTAACAGTTAAAGAAGTAAACGAGTTAGCACAAATTTTGAAAGACGAATATGGTATTGAACCAGCTGCTGCAGCCGTTGCTGTTGCCGCAGGTCCTGCTGCAGCTGCTGCTGAAGTAGTTGAAGAAAAAACTTCTTTCGATGTAATATTGAAAGCAGCCGGTGCTAATAAATTAGCTATCGTAAAATTAGTAAAAGAATTAACAGGTCTTGGCTTGAAAGAAGCTAAAGATTTAGTAGATGCTGCTCCTTCAGCTATTAAAGAAGGTGCATCTAAAGACGAAGCTGAAGCCCTAAAGAAAGCATTGACAGAAGGCGGAGCTGACGTTGAACTTAAATAAAACAACCTGATTTTCAGGCTTTTGGTTTAGATTCCTCCATATCGGGGGATTCTAAACCTTTTCTTGTCTTTAACTAATTGAGTTCACTGTATCAACAAAACCCTCTTTGAAAATGTCTTCAAAAAACCAACCACAGAGAATAAATTTTGCTTCTATTAAAAATCAATTGGAATATCCTGATTTTTTAGAAGTTCAATTAAAATCTTTCCAAGACTTTTTTCAGATGGACACATCACCTGAAAAAAGAAAAACCGAAGGTTTATACAAAGTATTTACCGATAATTTCCCAATTGCAGATACGCGCAATAACTTTATTCTTGAATTTCTAGATTACTATGTAGATCCTCCTCGTTACGCCATTGAAGAATGCGTTGAACGTGGATTGACTTATAGTGTGCCTTTAAAAGCAAAACTTAAGCTCTACTGTACTGATCCAGATCACGAAGATTTTGATACGGTTATTCAAGATGTGTATCTAGGGCCAATACCGTACATGACTCCTAAAGGTACATTTGTTATAAATGGAGCTGAACGTGTTATTGTGTCGCAGTTGCACCGTTCCCCAGGTGTATTTTTCGGTCAAAGTATACATGCCAATGGTACAAAATTGTATTCGGCTCGTATTATACCTTTCCGCGGTTCTTGGATTGAATTTGCTACGGATATTAACAATGTGATGTATGCCTACATCGACCGTAAAAAGAAATTACCCGTAACTACATTATTACGTGCAATTGGATTTGAGAGTGATAAAGACATTCTTGAAATATTCAATTTAGCCGAAGAAATTAAAGTAAGTAAAGCCAGTCTAAAAAAAGCGATTGGTCAAAAACTTGCTGCCCGTGTATTGAAGACATGGATTGAGGATTTTGTGGATGAGGATACTGGTGAGGTAGTAAGTATTGAGCGTAACGAAGTGATTATTGATCGCGAAACAGTGCTTGATAATTCTCATATCGATTTGATATTTGAATCAGGATCGCAAACAATATTGTTGCACAATCCGGATGCTAATCAAAACGATTTTGCAATTATTTATAATACATTGCAAAAAGACCCAAGTAACTCGGAAAAAGAGGCTGTATTGTATATTTATCGTCAGTTGCGTAATGCTGTACCTGCCGATGATTCTACAGCTCGTGAGGTTATCAATAACCTTTTCTTCTCCGAAAAACGTTACGATTTAGGTGACGTAGGTCGTTTTCGTATTAATCGTAAGTTGAATCTTTCTATCGATCCAGATATTAAGGTTCTTACAAAAGAAGATATTATTGAAATTATTAAGTACTTAATTGAACTTATTAATTCAAAAGCTGATGTGGATGATATTGACCACTTAAGTAACCGTCGTGTACGTACTGTGGGTGAGCAACTTTACAATCAATTTGGTGTTGGTCTATCGCGTATGGCTCGTACTATTCGTGAACGTATGAACGTTCGCGATAATGAGGTGTTTACGCCAATTGATCTTATCAATGCTAAAAGTATTTCGTCAGTAATAAATTCGTTCTTCGGAACAAATGCACTTTCGCAGTTCATGGATCAACAGAATCCTTTAGCAGAAATTACGCACAAACGTCGTATGTCGGCTCTAGGGCCAGGCGGTTTGTCACGTGAGCGTGCAGGTTTCGAGGTTCGTGACGTTCACTATACGCACTACGGTCGTTTGTGTCCTATCGAAACTCCTGAAGGTCCTAATATTGGTCTTATTTCATCATTGTGTATTTATGCAAAAATCAATGAATTAGGTTTTATTGAAACACCATATCGCCTTGTTGATAATGCTAAAGTAGATATTACACCTGCAGGTATCGAATATTTTACTGCTGAAGAAGAAGAAAGCAAAGTAATTGCCCAAGGTAATGCTCCATTACGTGAGGATGGTACATTTATACGTTCAAAAGTAAAATCACGTTTGGGAGCTGATTTCCCTGTGGTTGTACCCGAAGAAGTAAACTTGATGGATGTATCGCCTTCGCAAATTGCATCTATTGCTGCAGCTCTTATTCCTTTCTTGGAACATGATGATGCGAACCGTGCATTGATGGGCTCGAACATGATGCGCCAAGCAGTTCCATTATTACGTTGCGATGCTCCTATTGTAGGAACAGGTATCGAACGTCAGTTAATACGTGATTCACGTACACAAATTGCAGCTGAAGGTAATGGTATTGTTGAATATGTTGATGCTGAATGTATTAAGATTCGTTACAATCGTTCTGAAGAAGAAGAGTTTGTAAGTTTTGAATCGCCTGTAAAGGAATATAAGTTGCCTAAGTTTATGAAAACGAATCAGAATACAACAATCGATTTGCGTCCATTAGTACGTAAAGGTGATATTGTAACTCCTGGAATGATTTTAACTGAAGGTTACTCTACTCAAAATGGTGAATTAGCTATTGGTAAAAACTTGAAAGTGGCCTTCATGCCATGGAAAGGTTATAACTTTGAGGATGCTATTGTAATTAACGAACGTGTAGTTCGCGAAGATGTATTTACTTCGGTTCACGTAGTTGAGCAATTGTTGGAAGTTCGTGAAACAAAACGTGGTATCGAAGAATTTACTTCGGATATACCTAATGTTAGCGAAGAAGCTACCAAGGATTTGGACGAAAATGGTATTATTCGTGTTGGTGCTCGTATTGAGCCAGGCGATATTATTATTGGTAAGATTACTCCAAAAGGAGAATCAGATCCTTCGCCCGAAGAAAAATTACTTCGTGCTATTTTTGGTGATAAAGCTGGTGATGTAAAAGATGCATCGTTAAAAGCTACTCCTTCACTTTCGGGTGTGGTTGTTGGCAAACGTTTGTATTCAAAAGCATTGAAAAACCGCAAATCAAAACTTGCTGACAAAGCTGTACTTCCTCGTTTAGACGAAGAGTTTGAAGCTCAGGCAAGTGTATTGCGCGAGACTTTAATTGAAAAATTAATGGTCTTGTTAGCTGATAAAACATCAGCTGGTGTAAAAGACTTTTTAGGTTCTGATATTATTTCACGTAATAGTAAATTCACTATCGAACGTGTACGCGAAATTGATTTCTCGGCAATACATATAAGCAAATGGACTACAGATAACCACAAAAATGAGCTTGTTAAGAGTTTAATTCTGAATTATCTACGTAAATATAAAGAGCTTGACGCACAAATCAAACGTCAGAAGTTTAACATTACTATCGGTGATGAACTTCCAAATGGAATTGTGCAAATAGCGAAAGTGTATATTGCCAAAAAACGTAAAATCCGTGTTGGTGATAAAATGGCTGGTCGTCATGGAAACAAAGGTATTGTATCGCGTATTGTTCGTCAAGAAGATATGCCATTCCTTGCCGATGGAACTCCTGTTGATATAGTTCTTAATCCACTTGGTGTACCTTCGCGTATGAACTTAGGACAGATTTTCGAAACTGTTTTAGGTTGGGCAGGTAAAGAATTGGGTGTGACTTTTGCAACTCCAATTTTCGATGGAGCAAGTCTTGATCAATTGAATGAATGGACTGACAAAGCTGGTGTGCCACGTTATGGTAAAACTTACCTGATTGATGGTGGTACCGGCGAACAGTTTGACCAAACAGCTACAGTAGGTGTTATCTATATGCTGAAATTAGGTCACATGGTCGAAGATAAAATGCATGCTCGTTCAATAGGACCATATTCACTTATTACACAACAGCCATTGGGTGGTAAAGCTCAATTTGGTGGTCAGCGTTTTGGTGAAATGGAGGTTTGGGCACTCGAAGCGTTTGGTGCAGCACATATTCTTCAAGAAATATTGACTGTGAAATCGGATGATGTTATGGGGCGTGCTCGTACTTACGAAGCAATTGTAAAAGGTGACCCAATGCCAACTCCAGGAATTCCTGAATCGCTTAATGTATTATTGCACGAACTTCGTGGTTTAGGTTTGAGTATCAATTTAGAATAAGGAAAAAAAGTTATGGCTTTTAAAAACGATAATAAAGTAAAGAATAATTTTAATAAGATAACCATTGGGCTTGCATCGCCTGAGGAAATTTTAAAATTATCAAGTGGAGAGGTACTCAAACCCGAAACTATCAACTACCGTACTTACAAACCTGAACGTGATGGTTTGTTTTGTGAACGTATTTTTGGACCAACCAAAGATTACGAATGTCATTGCGGTAAATACAAACGTATTCGCTACAAAGGAATTGTTTGTGACCGTTGCGGGGTTGAAGTAACTGAGAAAAAAGTGCGTCGTGAACGAATGGGACACATACAACTTGTTGTTCCTGTAGCTCATATTTGGTATTTCCGTTCGTTGCCTAATAAAATGGGTTACTTATTGGGTATGCCAACCAAAAAAATGGATGCAATTATATATTACGAAAAATATGTAATTATTCAGGCTGGTGCTGCTGATAATGGCGAAAATATTATTGACAATGAATTGATTACGGAGGAAGAGTATCTTGATATAATGGAAGCGTTACCACGCGAAAACCAATTGCTAGAAGATTCGGATCCAAATAAATTTATTGCCAAAATGGGTGCCGATGCTGTACACGATTTGTTGGCTCGTTTGGATTTGGATGCTTTGTCGTATGAACTTCGTCACCGCGCCAATACTGATACATCGCAACAACGCAAAAATGATGCGTTAAAACGTTTACAGATTGTTGAATCATTCCGTATTTCGCGTTTACGCAATAAACCAGAATGGATGATTGTAAAAATCGTTCCTGTTATTCCACCTGAATTGCGTCCGTTAGTGCCGCTTGATGGTGGTCGTTTTGCGACTTCCGATTTGAATGATTTGTATCGCCGCGTTATTATTCGTAACAATCGTTTGAAACGTTTGATCGAAATTAAAGCTCCTGAGGTGATTCTTCGTAACGAAAAACGTATGCTTCAGGAAGCGGTAGATTCATTGTTCGACAATTCGCGTAAATCGAGTGCTGTTAAAACTGACGCTAACCGTCCGTTGAAATCACTTTCCGATTCGTTGAAAGGGAAACAAGGTCGTTTCCGTCAGAATTTGTTAGGTAAACGTGTGGATTACTCGGCTCGTTCGGTAATTGTTGTTGGACCAGAGTTAAAAATGCACGAATGCGGTATACCGAAAGATATGGCCGCTGAGCTATATAAACCGTTTGTAATCCGCAAGTTAATTGAACGCGGAATTGTTAAGACGGTAAAATCCGCTAAAAAAATAGTTGATCGCAAGGACCCAGTTATCTGGGATATTTTAGAGTACGTGATGAAAGGACATCCCGTATTACTAAACCGTGCTCCTACGCTTCACCGTTTAGGTATTCAAGCTTTTCAACCAAAAATGATTGAAGGAAAAGCAATTCAACTTCACCCACTATCGTGTACGGCTTTCAATGCCGACTTTGATGGTGACCAAATGGCTGTTCACTTGCCACTTGGCAATGAGGCGGTACTTGAAGCACAGATGTTGATGCTTGCTTCTCATAATATTTTGAACCCTGCTAATGGTGCCCCTATTACAGTACCTTCGCAGGACATGGTTCTTGGTTTGTATTATATTACAAAACCTCGTACAGGCGCATTGGGTGAAGGATTAATTTTCTATTCACCTGAAGAAGCCGAAATTGCTTACAACGAGAAAAAAGTTGCTTTGCATGCTTGGATTAAAGTACGTACACGTGACCGTGACGAAAATGGTGAGAATGTAATTAAATTAATCGAAACTACTGTAGGACGTATATTGTTTAACAAATGTGTTCCTTTGCAGGTAGGTTATATTAATGAGTTATTATCAAAAAAATCATTACGTGATATTATTGGTAATGTTATTGAGGTTTGTGGAGTAGCTCGTACTGCTGCCTTCCTTGATGATATTAAAGATTTAGGTTATGTAATGGCTTTCAGAGGTGGTTTATCATTTAACTTAGGTGATGTGATTATTCCTGCCGAAAAAGAGACACTTGTAAAAGAGGGTAATGCCGAAGTAGAAGAGATTTTGAATAACTACAATATGGGTTTCATTACCTTTAACGAACGTTATAATCAGATTATTGATACTTGGACGCATATTAACTCCAAACTTTCAAATATCTTGATGAAACAACTTTCGACCGACAATCAGGGCTTTAACTCTGTATATATGATGTTGGATTCGGGAGCTCGTGGATCAAAAGAGCAGATTCGTCAGTTATCAGGTATGCGTGGTTTGATGGCAAAACCTCAAAAATCAGGCGCCGAAGGTGGACAAATTATTGAGAACCCAATTCTTTCGAACTTTAAAGAAGGACTTTCGGTGTTGGAGTACTTTATTTCAACCCACGGTGCTCGTAAAGGTTTGGCGGATACGGCTTTGAAAACGGCTGATGCTGGGTATTTGACTCGTCGTTTGGTGGATGTATCGCATGACGTGATTATTCACGAAGATGATTGTGGTACACTACGCGGACTTATTGCTACTGAAATGAAAAACAACGAAGAGGTTATTTCGTCATTGTACGAACGTATTCTCGGACGTGTTTCAGTTCATGATATTTATCACCCATTAACTGGCGATCTTATTGTAAGTTCAGGTAGTCAGATTACTGAATCGCTTGCTAAGCAAATTCAGGAATCACCTATCGAGCGTGTTGAGATTCGTTCGGTATTGACTTGCGAATCGAAAAAAGGTGTTTGCGCAAAATGTTACGGTCGTAACCTTGCTACCGGTAAAATGGTACACATTGGTGAAGCTGTAGGTGTTATTGCTGCTCAGTCAATTGGTGAGCCAGGTACACAGTTAACACTTCGTACATTCCACGTGGGTGGTGTGGCTTCAAATATTGGAGCCGAAAATAAAATTACACTTCGTTACGATGGACGTATCGAGTTTGATGAGCTACGTACAGTGGATGTTAAAGATGATGCAGGCGATTACCAAATTGTTGTGAGTCGTTTAACAGAAATGCGTGTAATTGATGTAAATACAAGCATAGTGCTTACTACTCAAAACGTTCCTTATGGTTCCAAATTGTTTGTTAAACATAACGAAATGGGCACTAAAGGTAAATTAGTTTGTGAATGGGATCCATTTAATGCAGTTATTATTTCGGAAACAGAAGGTAAAATTGAATTCGAAGATGTAATTGAAAACGTTACATTCAAAACGGAAACAGATGATGCCACTGGATTAAGTGAATTAATTATTATCGAATCGAAAGATCGTAACCGTGTGCCAAGTGCGCATATTATGGATAATAACGGTAGTGTAATTCGCACTTATAACTTACCAGTTGGTGCTCACCTTGTAGTTGAAGGAGGCGAACAGATTAAAGCTGGTCAAATGCTTGTTAAAATTCCACGTGCAGTAGGTAAAGCGGGTGATATCACAGGGGGTTTACCACGAGTTACCGAATTATTCGAAGCTCGTAATCCTTCAAATCCTGCAGTTGTTGCCGAAATTGATGGAGAAGTTAACTTTGGAAAAATCAAACGTGGTAATCGCGAAATGAGTGTAACCTCAAAAACAGGCGAGGTTAAAAAATATATGATTCCACTTTCAAGACAAATATTGGTTCAAGAAAACGACTTCGTTCGTGCAGGTACACCGCTTTCGGATGGTGCAACTACTCCAACTGATATTTTGATGATTAAAGGACCTACTGCTGTTCAGGATTATATTGTGAACGAGGTTCAGGATGTTTATCGCTTGCAAGGTGTGAAAATTAATGACAAGCATTTTGAGGTAATTGTACGTCAGATGATGCGTAAAGTGGAGATTTTGGAACAAGGTGATACACGTTTCCTTGAAAAACAAATTATCGACAAGCATGAGTTCATGGAGGAAAACGATCGTATCTGGGGTAAAAAAGTTATTCTTGATGCAGGAGATTCAGAGTCACTTAAAAACGGTCAGATTATAACTGCACGTAAGTTACGCGACGAAAACTCAGCATTGAAACGTCGTGATATGCGTATTGTTGAAACACGCGAAGCAATTCCAGCAACATCCAATCAGATTTTGCAAGGTATTACACGTGCTGCTTTACAAACACAGAGCTTTATGTCGGCAGCGTCGTTCCAAGAAACGACTAAGGTGCTTAATGATGCAGCTATCAATGGTAAAACAGACCGCTTAGAAGGTATGAAAGAAAATGTGATTTGTGGTCACCTAATACCTGCTGGTACTGGTCAACGCGACTTCGATAAAATTGTAGTTTATTCGCGCGACGAATATAACAAGAAAGAAGATGCTCGTCGTAATGTTACCGACATTGAAGATGGTGGTTCTGAAGAATAATTTGTAAAATTATATATTTAAAAAGAAAGCGAAATTCCTGGATTGGGATTTCGCTTTCTTTTTTTTGTTAATGGTATTGCTGCTTTTGTGGCTTTACTTCTACATTTAATATAGCGAAGTAAGCGGTCGGGTAGTTTCAATCTCTTCTGTCGGGGTAGCGGGATTCGAACCCACGACTCTCCCGTCTTCAAACGGGATGCGCTAACCGGACTGCGCTAAAAATTATTGATGATTGAAATGATGTATTGTTGTTTGCTACAAAAAAAGAGATTGAAAATAAGTTTAAACTCATTATCAATCTCTTCTGTCGGGGTAGCGGGATTCGAACCCACGACCCCCTGCTCCCAAAGCAGGTGCGCTAACCGGACTGCGCTACACCCCGAAAATTTATTTTTAACGCGGGATTCGGATTCGCGACCCTCCCGATCTTAATCGGGATACGCTAACCGGACTGCGCTACACCCCGAAAATTTATTTTTAACGCGGGATTCGGATTCGCGACCCTCCCGTCTTCAAACGGGATGCGCAAACCGGACTGCGCTACACCCCGTTGCTATTGTATTTCTCAAAAGCGAGTGCAAAGATAGTGCTTTTTTTCTTATTTGCAAAACATTTTCGTTAAAATTTTAATATCAAAAAACCATGTTGTAAAACATTAATTCTGTTGTAACATATTTCAAATAGATTTCATACATTGTCAACCGATTTAAAGAATCAAGAACTATTAAATTTTAAGTATTAATCATTTCAAATTTAATTTAATATGAAAGTATACCAGTCAAATGAAATTAAGAACATTTCCTTATTGGGAAGTTCTGGCTCCGGGAAAACCACTCTTGTTGAAGCTATGCTTTACGAGAGTGGTATTATAAAACGTAGAGGCACTGTTTCAGCTCAGAATACTGTGTCGGACTATTTTCCAGTTGAAAAGGAATACGGTTATTCTGTATTTTCCACTATTATTCAAACTGAATGGTTGGATAAAAAACTAAATTTTATCGACTGTCCAGGCTCTGATGATTTTATAGGAGGTGTAGTTACTTCGTTAAATGTAACAGATACAGCTTTGATATTACTTAACACTCAATATGGTGTTGAGGTAGGTACAAACAATCATTTTCGTTATACCGAGAAATTTAATAAACCTGTAATCTTTATTGCAAATCAGTTAGACCACGAAAAAGCTGATTTTGATAAAACGCTTGAACAATTAAAAGAAAATTATGGTTCAAAAGTTGTTCAAATACAATATCCTATTACTGTTGGTCCTCAATTTAATGCAGTTGTTGATGTTTTGAAAATGAAAATGTATCGTTGGAAACCCGAAGGTGGTGTGCCAGAGGTACTCGAAATACCTGATTCTGAAATTAATAAAGCTCAGGATTTACACAATATATTGGTTGAAGCTGCTGCAGAGCATGATGAAGAGTTGATGGAGAAGTTCTTTGAACAAGGTTCGTTAAACGAAGACGAAATGCGGTTAGGTATTAAAAAGGGTATGCTACATCGTGATATGTTCCCAGTATTTTGTGTAAGTGCAGGTAAAGATATGTGTGTACGTAGGTTAATGGAATTTGTTGGAAATGTATCGCCAAGTGTAAGTGCTACCAAAAAACCTCAAACTGCAGATGGAAAAGAAGTTGCACCCGACCCTGCTGGTCCTACCAGCATTTATGTTTTCAAAACAAGTGTTGAACCACATATTGGTGAAGTTTCGTACTTCAAAGTAATGAGTGGGAAAATTAAAGAAGGCGATGACTTGCAAAATGTAGATAGAGGTTCTAAAGAACGATTAAGTCAAATATTCTCGGTTGCAGGACAAATACGAACTAAAGTAGAGGAATTGGTAGCAGGTGATATTGGTGCTACTGTTAAGCTTAAAGATACACGCACAGGCAATACACTGAATGCAAAAGGGTGTGAATTTGATTTTAAAGAAATTAAGTATCCAGAACCAAAATACCGACGTGCTATAAGAGCAGTTTCGGAAGCGGATGAAGAAAAATTAAGCGAAGTATTAACTCGTATGCATGAGGAAGATCCTACTTGGGTTGTGGAGCAATCAAAAGAATTAAAGCAAACTATACTTTATGGTCAAGGCGAATTCCATTTGCGTACTTTGAAATGGCGAGTTGAGCACAACGATAAAATTCCGATTGAATATAAAGAGCCAAAGATTCCTTATCGTGAAACGATAACCAAAAATGCGAGAGCCGATTATCGTCATAAAAAACAATCTGGAGGTTCGGGCCAATTTGGTGAAGTTCACATGATTATTGAACCTTATTACGATGGGATGCCTGCACCCGAAATGTTCCGTTTTAATGGTCAGGAGTTCAAGATTAGTAATCGCGACTCACAAACTATTGATTTAGATTGGGGAGGCAAGCTCGTACTTATTAACAGTATTGTAGGTGGATCAATCGATGCTCGTTTCGTTCCAGCCATTCTTAAAGGTATAATGGACCGCATTGAACAAGGACCACTTACTGGTTCCTATGCACGTGATGTACGTGTAATTGTATACGATGGAAAAATGCACCCTGTTGATTCAAACGAAATTTCATTCCGTTTAGCAGGTAGAAATGCATTTTCAGCAGCTTTTAAAGATGCTGGCCCAAAACTACTGGAACCTGTATATGATGTTATCGTTCAGGTTCCATCCGACCGTTTGGGTGATGTGATGAGCGACTTGCAGGGTAGGAGAGCCATTATTATGGGTATGGAGAGCGAAAAAGGATATGAAAAACTTTCTGCAAAAATACCTTTGAAAGAATTGGGAAGTTATTCTACAACGCTTAGTTCACTAACTGGAGGTCGTGCTTCGTTCAGTATGAAGTTTGCAAGTTATGAATTGGTACCAATGGATATTCAAGATAAACTACTTAAAGAATACGAAGCTTCGAAAAAAGAGGAAGAATAAATTATTTATTTTAAATAGTTGAGTCCCATCCGAAAAGTCCATTTTTCAAAAAGTTGAAAAATGCATAATTTCGGAATTTTTATTCGTTATTATTTTGATTGCGTATGTATATACATTAATTTGCATATTATAACATATATTTATT
>Ga0247844_1001824_pt1 | contig 37052 bp, 32 predicted proteins | sample LaCtaG_FD_192421 | JGI IMG/M metagenome (GOLD analysis project Ga0247844, IMG submission 192421) | Freshwater microbial communities from meromictic Lake La Cruz, Castile-La Mancha, Spain - LaCruzMarch201714.5m_1 | ecosystem: Environmental > Aquatic > Freshwater > Lake | place: Spain: Castile-La... | reverse complement strand
CTTTCTTTTCGGGGCGGCCGTGGGGGTCCTCGGCATGCTCTACAACAGGATCCTTCTCAAGCTCCTGGATTTTTCTGCCCACCTCGACGGCGTCAGCCCGAATGCCAAAGCCGCCGGGGTCGGCGCCGTTGTCGGAACGGTGGCCTGGCTCGCCCCCTCCTGGGTTGGCGGAGGCGACGCCATCACCCAGACAATCCTCGACGGGCACCCCGGGATTTTTGTGCTGGCCGGGATGGCGTTCATCCGGTTTTTTCTGGGGCCCCTTTCGTATGCCGCCGGAACGCCCGGCGGGCTGTTTGCGCCGGTGGTGGCGATGGGCGCGCTGGTGGGCTCCGTCGCCGGAGCCTTCCTTCACGGGATGTTCCCGGACACGGTGCCGAGCCCCCTGGCCTTCGCCGTGGTGGGCATGGCCGCGTTCTTCACGGCCAGCGTGCGCGCGCCCCTGACAGGGATCGTGATCTGCCTGGAGATGACCAGTTGCTACTCCCTGTTTTACGCCATGCTGGCAGCCTGCCTGGGAGCCTACCTGGTGCCGACCCTGGCAAAGAACCTGCCGATCTACGATGCCCTGGCCGCGCGAACCTCCGCGCGAAAACGGCATGGATCGGCCGCTTGATTTTGCGGCAGGAATTTATCTTTTCGGCTTCAAGAGCAACCCCCAGCCGACGAGCAGAAGGAGTCCTCCGACGGGCGTGATGGCTCCAAGCCAGCGGATATTCGTGAGGGCCAGCACGTAAAGAGAGCCGGAAAAAACAACGGTTCCGGCGACCCAGATCCAGAGGACAAGCGGGCGGCGCTCCGAGGCCCACAGCGAGGCGACGGCATGCAGGAGGTGGTAGAGAACAGCCGTCTGCCAGATCGCGGCCGTGCCATTCTCTGACAGAACATCTTTCAGCCCATGGGCTCCAAAAGCTCCGAGTGCGACACCAAAAAATCCGAGGAGAGCGGCGGCGGTTGTGGCAGGCATCCCGGCATCCTTGCACAAATCTTTCCTGCAGATCAATCGCCGGGCTGCGGCCCGGCCAAGTGCCGGGAAAACCCTGCAAGCAACTCCGCCGGATCGCGCCCCAAGCCGCGCAGCTCGCGGAGGCTCATTCCCGGAGCGCGCTTTGCAAGGCGCCGCCCGGCGGCGTCGCGGACCAGCGGGCAATGGAACCAAAGCGGCGGAGCCTGGCCCAGCGCCTCGTGGAGAAGGATCTGCCGCACGGTGGATGTCAGCAGATCGGCGCCCCGGACAACTTCGGTGATGCGGAGGTCATCGACGACGACGGCCAGCTCGTAGGCCGGAATGTCGTCCCGGTTCCAAACAAGAAAGTCGCCGAAATCCCTGAGGGCTGTCTTTTCCACGTGTCCGAAAAAACCGTCGCGAAACACGATCCGGCGGCCGTCGGGCACCCGGAACCGCCAGTTGACCCCGCCAGGGGATCCGAAAGAAAGCGCCTCCCGGACATCGCTCCGCCAGGCGGCGGGAAACACCGGCTCCTCGTGGTGCGGGGCCTGCGGGGCGGCGGCGACATCCTTCCGCGAGCGGTGGCAGGGGTAGATGAACCCTCCGTCCCGCAGCGCACGCCACGCAGCGAGATAGTGGTCCCTCCGGGCGCTCTGGCGGATCGGCTCCCCCTCCCACGGGATCCCGAGCCAGGTCAAATCCTCGATGGCCGCTGCGACGAATTCCTCCCTGCATCGGGCAGCATCCAGGTCCTCGATGCGCAAAACCACCGATCCACCGGCTGCCCGCGCCCGCTGGAAGGCCGTCCAAAATGTCGAGGCATGGCCGGCGTGCAGATACCCCGTTGGCGTCGGGGCCAGCCGCCCGAGGTAGCGCCCGGATGTCACGCGGGCAGGCCCGGCGGCACTTTCGGGCCTTCCACGGGGTCCGTGCGCCAGCTCGAAAAAATCTCGGCATCTTCGAAAAGCTGCTGGGGGGAGATCTTTTCGCCGGGCCGGGAAAGGATCCCCCGGTCCGCATATTCCGGCTGGCAGTCGAGGCAGTAGGCCGCCAGCTCGGCGGCAATCCAGCGGTCATCGCGGTTCAGAAGCCCCCCGGAAAAGTGCTCCGGACACCCCCGGAAATGCGACAGCAACCAGCGCCTCAGGTAGCTGCCCTCCAGCACGCGCGCCGCCAGGAGAAGGTTGTCAAACTTTGTGCCGACCTGAGCGAGCGCGCTCTCGGCGATCCGCTGGCCAAGCGCGGGCGACCATTTGCGCGGCTTCCGGAAAAAGACCTGGGTCTTCGGGTCCTCGAAGTATCGGCCGAGCGGGGACTTGACCACGCCTTTTCCCGGCAGCGCCTCGACACCCTCGTTTTCGCCGGTCACGACAACGACATGGGAGACGTGGATGTCTCCCAGCCGGGACCACCGCGAAAAGTGGGAAACCCCCCTCGATAGCAGCGAGGAACCGGTGTGAGTGAACCCGATAAATCCGGCGCGATAGTTCTCCCCGAACTCCGGAGCCAGCGACTGCACGCACAGCCGGGGGCGGGCCAGGCGGCTCGTGTCCAAGCGTTTCATCCCTCAAAAAATAGGCTGCGCGTGCGGGAAGAAAAGCCCGAAAATTCCCCGCCCTAGAAGAGCTTGTGGCAGAACCCGCCGCCGTGCTTTGCGGCATATTGCTGGTGGTATTCCTCCGCGCGGTAAAACGGGCCCGCCCGCTCGACCTGCGTGACGATCGGCCGGCGGAACCGACCCTCGATTTCCAGCTGCGCGATGGCGGACCGCGCAGAGGCCTCCTGGCCGGGGGTCGTGAAAAAAATGGCCGACCGGTAGTTGTCTCCCACATCGGGCCCCTGCCGGTTCAGGGTCGTGGGGTCGTGGATCGAAAAAAACAGCGCGAGAAGCTCCCGGTAGGTCACGGCCGATGGATCAAAATCGACTTTGACCACCTCGGCATGGCCGGTCGTGTGCGAGCAGACGTCCTCGTAGGTCGGGTTCCGGGTTGTTCCCCCCGTGTAGCCCACCGCCGTCGAGGTCACCCCCTTGACCTTGCTGAACGCCTCCTCGACGCCCCAGAAACAACCCGCCCCGAAGATCGCCGCCCCGGATTCCCCGCTCTCATGAAAATCCAGCGCGGCGGAATTCATGCAGTAGCGCAGCCCGGTGGGGGCCGGCCCATCGGGGAAGACATGCCCCAGGTGCGTGCCGCACCGCGTGCAGTGCACCTCGTCCCGGATCATGCCATGGCTCGCGTCCCGGCCGGAGCTCACGTTCTCCACCGCAACCGGCTCAAAAAAGCTGGGCCAGCCGGTCCCGGAATCAAATTTTGCGCCGGCGCGAAAGAGCGGCAGCCCGCACCCCACGCACGAGTAGACGCCCTCCTTGTGGTTGTCATGAAAGACCCCGCAGAACGGCCGCTCGGTCCCCTCGGCCCGCGCCACGCGGTATTGCTCCGGACTCAGCTGCGCCCTCCAGTGGGCATCGCTCTTGATCAGGTAGGGCACGGTGGCGGGCCCGGTGAGGGACCCCCCTTCCTCCAAAAAGCGGACCGTGACAGCTGGGTGGCTCATGGGCGGTTTCATTGATTCCGGGCTTGTCGAATTTCCCCTCACCACTTCCGGATCCGCGAGAGCCAGAAGACCCCGATGGCCGATCCGATGGCGAAAATGTTGATCACGTAAAACGGCCACATCTCCTTGTCCATCGGCATGGGCAGCACGACGTTCATCGAGAAGATCCCGATCACCAGGTTGGCCAGCATGATGGCGATCGTCCAGATCGTGAACTGCTTGATCAGCACGTTGAGGTTGTGGCTGACGATCGAGGCGCGGGCATCCATCATGCCCGCCACAACCTGCGCGTAGATCTCCGAGCGGCGCAGGCACTGCTGGTTCTCGATCATGATGTCCTCCAGGATGCTCGTCTGGTCGTGGTCGAGGCCGATCTTCTCGGCGGCGGACTTCATTTTCTCGAAGAGCGCGGAGTTCGAGTTGATCGAGTTCAGGATGTAAACGAGGCTCTTCTCCAGCGCGAACATGTTGAGGAGATACTTCGTCTCCATCGACGTGATGATCCTCCGCTCGAGCGAGTCCGAGAGCATGTTGATCGCCTTCAGGTGGCCCTCAAAGTGCGAGATGCTCTGGTAGAGCAGGCGCAGGATCACGTCCTGGATCGAGTGGATTTGAAATGGGACCCTCCCCTCGAAAAGCGGCGCGTCGTCCGGCATCACCACCACCAGGTAGTCCTCGTAAAGGAAGACGCCCGTCGAGGTCAGCTTCAGCAGAAAATTGTCGTCGGCGCAGAAGCTCTTCGGCCGCTTGAAGATGATCGCCGCGTGGTCGTGCTCGAACTCCAGGCGCGACAGCTCGTCGGGGTCGAGCGACGACTGGAGCGTGTGGTAGTCGATGTTGTGAAACTCCAGCAGGTCCGCCTCGTCGTCGATCGTCGGCGAGTTGTAGACCACCACCTGCCCCTCGCCCTGCTCGCAGGGCAGCAGCCGCCCCGCCTCGTCGTCGATCCGGTAAAACGTCCTCAGCCCGCCCGGGCGCGGTGCAGGCACCCCGGCGGCCTCCGATGGACGATCTTCTTCCAGCGTGGACATGCGCAGGCAAGGTAGGCTGTTCCCTCGGAGTCTGTCCAGCCCTCGTCTCGCGGGATTTGACCGCCCCCGCGCGCCGCCGCCCCGACCGGGGCATTGACGCACCGGATTCTTTCGCGATAATCCTCCCTTCCGCCTGATGCTGATCCTCGACCGCTACCTGCTGAAAAAGTTTTTGACTCCGTTCCTCTGCTGCTTTTTGGGGTTCATCGGCATCTGGTTCATCTTTGACCTGAGCGACAACCTGCAGGATTTCATCCAGGGAAAGGCGAAGCTGGACGTGCTGCTCGAGTATTACGCGTCCCAGATCCCCCAGATCATCGTGATGTGCCTCCCGATCGCCCTCCTGCTGGCCCTCCTCTACTCGCTCACCTCGATGTCGCGCTCGAATGAGATCATCTCGATGATGGGGGCGGGCGTCAGCCTCACGCGGATCATCACCCCGCTGATCGGGGTCGGATTCCTGCTGGCCGGCGTGACCGCGTATTTCAACTACGAGTCCGCCCCCCACGCGGCGGCGATCCGCAAGCAGATGCTCGGCGATATCAAGCGCGGCAAGCAGCGGGACCAGCGCATCAAGGGCCACCTGTTTCGCAACCGCGAGGACCTCCGCACCTGGTATGTCAATAATTTCAATGTCGAAAAGGGCACCCTGCGCGAGGTGCAGATCATCCAGCAGGACGCGGAGGGGAACATCGTCCAGCAATGGCACGCGCGCGACGGAACCTACGACCCGCAGACGAAGCGCTGGACGCTCTCCCGCGCCCGCTACACCGAGATGGATCCGCAAGGGGAGATCATCAACTCGGAAAGGCGCGAGGTCATGGAAATCCCTGGATGGTCGGAGACCCCCTGGAGGATCTCCAGCTCGGTGATGAACCCGGAATTTCTTTCGGTGCCCGAGCTGGAGGACTACCTGAACTTCAACAGCGACTTTCCCGAAAAGCGCCTGTCGGCTTACCACACGCACCTGAACTTCCGCTGGGCGGTCCCCATGATTTGCGTGGTGGTGGTTTTCCTGGCGGCGCCGATGGGGGTCGTGTATTCGCGCCGCGGAATCCTCGGGGGCGTCGCCATCGCGATCGGGCTCTTCTTTTCCCTCGTCTTCGCCAGCAGCCTCTTCATCGCCCTGGGCAAAGGCTCGCGCGTTCCCCCCTTCGTGGCGGCCTGGGGCCCCCTCCTGTTCTTCTTTGCGATCGGGGTCTTCCTCCTCTGGTTCCGCTCGACGAACCGCGACCTTCCCAAGCTGAAGCTGCCCGGATTCTGACCGCGCCGCCCGGTTGCCGCTCAGTCCCGCAGCCGGTGATGGATCGCCCCGGCCGCCCGATGGAAATGCGGCCCGGACAGGGAAAACGCCAAGGCTGCCCCGCACGAGATCACGAGCCACGCGATCCAGGACTGCAGGGAGTTGTATCGATCGATGTCGAACGAGTGGACGAGCGCCACCGTCAACGAGCTCAGCAGAAACGACCCGGCGATCAGCGCCGAGGAAAGCACGGCGCGCTCATGGCCTGCAGGGCAGAAGGGAAGCACCGCCAGCGAGACCAGACAAACCCCCAGCGACAGCCCCAGCAGCACGGATCCGGCCTGCGCCACCGCCCGCATCCACCCCGGCCCGGTCCGGGTCTTCTCCGGAAGCGCCTCCGCAAGCCTCTGCGTCTCTGCGGCGGCAGACTCCAGGCTTCGGGCAAGGTCCGGAGGCAGCGAGGGGGGCGGGGGAATCCGGCAGGCGGAGGAAATTTGGTAGAGCTTTTTTAGTTTTCCGATGGGCCGGAAAAGGAATTTCGGATCGGGCATCACGGCCGCCCGCATTTGGATGAGCCACTTCCGGAGGTAGCGGGCGGGAAAGTGCCTGAGGGAATCAAGGTAGGTTTTTAAGTAATAGGACCGCCGCTCCTGGCCGCTCGTCACCCCGGGAAGTTCCGCCAGCGCGGAGGACCCATACATCAGGTAATCGGGGTTGTGCCCGAGGAGGCGGTAGGGGCCCAGCGCCGCCCGGCTCTCCTCCACCGAACGGGCCAGGCTCCCGGCAAATCGCAGGTCGTCCGGGGCCGCCCGGCCACCCGCGACCTGTCCCTGCAGATTGTCAAGGATGATGTCCGCATGAACGGAGAAGAGGTGCTTGGGAAGGAAGTCGCTCGACTCGCGCTCCGGCACCCAACCCAAGACCCGGGGAAGCCCCACGACAAACAGTCCGGCCAGCAAGGCACCCAGGATCAGCGGCCAGACCGTTGCGCCCACGGGAAGCGCGCCGCGCCGGAAGATGATGCCGGCGACCAGAAGCAGAGGGCTCGTCAGCACCGCAAAACCCCAGCTGGGCTTGAGGTTGTAGGCCATGGCGGCAAAAAGCAGCGCCCCCGCCCCGCTCAAATACAGCCCCCACCTGCCTTCAGCCGCCTGTTGCACCGGCCATCGGGCATGGATGTAGAGCATCTGACAGGCAACTTGCAGCGAGGCAAAGAGTGGAAAAACCGCCTCGGGACGAACCTGGATCCCAAAAAAAATCGTGTCCGCCCCCCAGAGGTAGAGGGCGGCCCCGGCGAGGCCGATCCAAGGAACTACGTAAAGGCGGACCCCGCTCTTGGGAAGGAAGGCCACCCACGCCCGCCAGATCACCATCCAAACAACCCCGCAGGCCAGCGAGGTGAGATGCTGAAAGACCACGATGCCGGCAAGGCTTCCGGTCCCCTTCAGCACGGCCAGCAGGATCGCAGGATAAAGGAAGGCCCGCTGTTCCACCTGGATGAATGGGCCGCCGGCCAGCGCGGAGAGGGCGGGGTTCAGGTAGCCTTGGATGTCCGGGTCGAAGGCTGGCACCAGCGGTAGCGAGAAGCGCTGAAAGGCCGCCCACGCCAGCACAAGGGCGAACGAACCCCAAAAAACAAACGGACTGGCGCGGTGCAAGAAACCGGTCCTCAGCGGGCCGGCAGCCTTTTTGCTGACCGACAGGCTCATCGGAAAAGCCCGTGGCGCACCAACCGGTGCATCTCATTGTGATAGCGGAGTTGGGTTTCAAGGATCATCCCGATGCATAAGCTCAGCGCCGAAAGAAGGCCCAGGCCTGTCGCGAGAATCGCAAGGGGGACACGGTAGACCCACTGGAACAGCAAGTAGTCCTGGATCGGGGCGGACCCCGCCGCGAGGGACAAAACCCCCAAGATGGCCGCGAGGCTTCCGAAAAAAAGTGCGGGACGGTAGTCCTTGCAGATTGCGACAAATGCCGCCAAGACCAGCATCCCGTCGCGGCAGGTGTTGAGTTTGGACACACTTCCCGCCGGGCGGGCCTTGTAGGGAACGTCCATCTCGCCGATGGCAAAAACCTTGGAGATGGCCTGCAGCGTCATCTCCACCTCGATTTGGAAGCCGGTCGCATGCAGGGGGATCGTCTTGACAAACTCCCGGGAAAACACGCGAAACCCGCTGAAGACATCGTGGATCGGGCTCCCGAACGCTTTTCGAATCATGGTGCAGAGCAGCCGGTTCCCGAACTGGTGCAGAGGGCGGTAGGCCTCGCGCAATTCCGTCGGCGGGGTGACCCGGCGGCCCACCATCATGCCGAGCCTCATCTCCTGCGCGGCGGCCAGCAGGGCGACGGCGGACTCAGGGGGATAGGTGGAGTCGCCATCGACCATGATATACCAATCCGCCTCGACGGTGGCGAACATGTGCTGGACGACGTTGCCCTTCCCCGGAAGCGGGGAGTATGTCACGACAGCTCCCGCATCGCGGGCCACCTCGCCCGTTCGGTCCGTGCTGGCATTGTCAAAAACATGGATCTCCGCCCCTGGCAGGGCCGCGCGAAATCCGGCCACCACATCGGCGATGGTGGATGCCTCATTGTAGCAAGGCACCAGCACGGCCACGCGCCTGCTCCCGGGAATGCTGCTCTCCATAGGCTAGGCGTTTTACGATGAAATGCCGCAATGCGCAACCCTCTCGCGGCCCTCCGGCTCCGGAAGGTTCGCCTCCCCCCGCGCTTTTGCCGCCGGGTGCATTTCTTTAGTGACGCCACCGGCGTCTTGTGTTCAATGCATCGGATCCGGATGCCTGTTCCTGCGGGCCCGGAAATCAGACTTTGCACCGACTCCATGGCCCAACCCGATTCCCGCCCCCGCTGCGTCAGCGTCATCATCCCGCTCTATAACGAGGCGGCCACCCTCCCGCGTGTCGTCGAAACCGTCCTCGCGCAGCCCAGCGTGGCGCAGGTGGTGATCGTGGACGACTGCTCGACCGATGGCTCCCATGCGGTCGCAGCGGCCCTCTCCGACCCCCGGATCCTCGTGCTGAGGCACGAGAGGAATGCGGGGAAAGGGGCGGCTGTTCGGACGGGCATGGGGCGCGCCACGGCCGAGATTGTTCTGATCCAGGACGCCGACCTCGAGTATGATCCGGCCGATTATGGGCGCCTGATCCAGCCGATCCTTCACAACCATGCGGACGTGGTTTTCGGCTCCCGCTTCATCGGATCGGAGGCCCACCGCGTCCTCTACTTCTGGCACTCGCTCGGCAACACTCTCCTTACGCTGCTCTCGAACATGGTGACGAACCTCAACCTCACCGACATGGAGTGTTGCTACAAGGTCTTCCGGCGCGAGGTGGTTGCAAAATTTCAGATTGAGGAGAACCGGTTCGGGCTGGAGCCGGAGATCACCGCCAAGGTCGCCCGCCTGGGCGTCCGCATCTACGAGGTCGGCGTCAGCTACTACGGGCGCACCTACGCGGAAGGCAAAAAAATCGGGTGGAAGGACGGCGTCCGGGCGCTGGTGGCCATCGCAAAATACGGGTTCCGGAGGTAGGCCTGCGCGGCAGGAACATGAGGAACCTCTGGCGAAGCCACCCCCGGATCCGGCAAGAAATCCGGCGGCTTTCGGCCCTCGCGAATCGCGCGTTCCAGGCCCGCCCGCTTGTGCTCCGTCCGGCCGTCTTCGCCCCGCTGGTCGCGCTCGTCTTCCTGGCCGGGAATTTTTGGCAGCTCCACCAGGCGGTGGGCGATGCCAAGCGGCTGAAGAAGCTGACGTCCGAGGACTCCGCGCACTACATCCAGATCGCCGGGGCGTTTGCGCAGGGCGACCTCTCGATGTCGTATGTCGAGCGGCGCCCTCACCGGCAGCCGCTTTACCCGCTGCTGCTCGCGCCGGCGGTGAGGCTCAGCGGGGGCAACCCGTTCTGGCTTGGGTCGGTCAACATCGTGATCGGCACCGCGACGCTCCTCGTCCTCTATTTCGGAGTCCTCAAGCTTTTCTCCAGCCCGCTGATCGCGGCCGTGACAGCGGGTTTTTATGCGACGAACAAGCTGATCGTCGATGAGGTGACCGGCCGGATGATGACCGAGCCGCTCCACATCCTCCTCGTCCTCCTCGTCATTTTTTCCCTGCTCTCCTACGTCACGTCCCGGCGGCCGGCCCTGCTGGCTGCGGCCGCGGGGCTGGCCGGGCTGGACTATCTGGCGCGGCCCAACGGGCTGTTCCTGATGCTCTCGATGGCGGCGGTCCTCTTTATCGAGGAGGCCTCCAGCCGCCCGCCGGGCTCTGGGTCCCGGCTCAGGCGGCTGCCCGGCTGCGCGCTGAAATACCTTGCCGCCGCGCTCATTTTTTCAGCCGTTACAACCCCCAGCTGGCTCCCCCGGCTCCACTACCTGGACCAGCCGTTCTCGCACGGCTATCTTTCCAATTTCCTGTGGGTGGACACCTATGCCGAAGCGCACACCGGGGAGGCGTTCTCCAGCTTCACCTGGCGGGATTACGCGGCCCGGCACAACGCCGCGGACTTCGCGCTCCGCTGGGCCCACGGGCTCCTCGAAACGGTTTCCCTGCCCTTCCGCAACGAGAGGATTTTTGGGATCCGCCTCCCCCTCCTCTACCTGCTGGCCGCCTCGGGCCTGGCCGTCGCCGCGGTCACTCGGAACCGCACGTATCTGACCCTGGCCGCATTTCTCCTCGTCCAGATGCTCCCGCTCATCTGGACCACGCTGTCGAATCCGACGGACCGCGTCCCCTACGCCTCCCTCTTCCCGTTCGAACTCGTTTTTGCAGCCTTCGCCCTGGACTTCCTCCGCCGCCTCGCGTCTCACGGCGCGCTCGCGGGACACCCGGTTCCCTCGCGCGCATGAAAGCGGGGCACAAAAATTTTTTTCGCCGGATCGCCGGGGTCCCCGGGCACTCCCTGGTGGTCCTTGCCACCGCGCTGGGATTTTCCGGAGTGGTGAATTTTGTCCCGAACGGTCTGGGGTGGGTGCTCCGGATTTCGGGGCTCGTCCTCCTGGCGGTTTTTGTAAAGCTGGCTGTCCGGGATCTGCCGGCGCTGGCGGACTGGTGGGTTCGCTCCCCGCTGGCATGGTATGGCGGGCTCTGCCGGCTGGCCTGCCGCCATGCGGCCTGGCTCCGGCGGGCCGAGACCCTGTTGGCCGTCGCGGTGCTCCTTCCCGCCGGCGTGCATTTCGGGCAGTGCCTCCGCGCGATGTCAACATCCTCCCTGCAGGTCGATGAGATCGGCTCGATCCTGAATTACTCTTCGCGCGGACCCCTCACCGCAGCCACCAAATACAACCTGGCGAAAAACCACATCTTTTTCAGCGTGGTTAACTCGCTGACCCCGGGGGCGGACTCCCTCGCGCCGCTGCGGGGCCGGCTCTGGTCATTCCTCGCTGCCGGGCTTTCCCTGGTCGTCCTTCTCCTCTTTTTCTGGAGGCGCGGCAGCCCGATGGCGGGGGCATTGGCCTTTTCCCTCCCGGCCCTCAACACGGACTACCTCCTCAAGGTCTTTGAGGCGAGGGGCTACGGGTTTGTGGCTTTGGCTGCGGCGATCGGGCTGGTCGCATCGAGCCGCTTCCTGCGCTCCGGGCGGGGGCGCGACCTCTGGATCCTCGCCGCCTCGACCGCGCTGGGAACCTGGACGCTCCCCTTCTACGTCGTTTTTGGAGGAGGCCTGATGTTGCTCCTGTTTCTCATCTGGCCGCAAAAAAGCGTTTTTCTCGCGGGCTTCGCAGCCGGCCTTGCGATCCTTGCCCTTTATGCGCCCGTCTTTGCGCAGGTTTGGCGGGTCACGGCGGACTACGAGGATAGCTACGGGAAGGCGTTTGAGTCGATGGGAAGCGTGCTGGATGCGATGCGGTATGTCGTTCCTCCGGCGCTCGTCCGCATCGATGGGGCGGTATTTCTTGGCCTCCTGATCCTCGTGTTCGCGCTGCCGCTCGTGATCCGCCGGCACCGGCCGCAGGATGGCACAAGCCTCCAGATGGCTGCCATCCTGATCCTCGCCTTCTATGCGTTTTGCCTCGTCCTTGCCTCCCCTCCTCCGAGGATCACCGCATTTTTGGCCGTGCCGTTTGCGTTCGTCGCCGGGATGATGGCCTGCCAGGCGCTCACCCTCCCTTCCATCGCGCCGTTGCGGCTGCCCCTCGCCGCCGGCCTTGCGGCCGCCGTGTTTTTCTCCGGCCTCTCGGCTGTCAGGGCGTTCACCTTTGAGCCGGACCAGAGGTGGATGGATGCGGCCGCCGCTGTCCGGGCCCTCTTTCCGGACGGGGCAAAAGTGGATATCTCCGCGTATCGGAACTCGCTCGGCGGCTACCTCGGCAGTGGGTTCGAGGTCAGGGAAAAAATCCCCGCAGAGGAGGAGCTCCGCGCCGGCGACCGCATTTTCTTCTCGGCGGCCCACTTCCCAGGACACCACCCGGTCGACGCCGCTGCCCTCTACCCGGCGCTCAAATTGTTCGCCATCCGGTTCCCTCTCAAAGGCGGCCGCGAGCAGGTGCTTTACCTTCACGTCCCGCCGGAATTTGTCATCGAAAGCCTCCTTGTCGAAAACCGTCCAACCCCCCTGCCGGCCGCGATCCCCGCTGCAGCCCGCGTCAGTATCCGCCTTCCCGCACCGGCCAGATCGCTCCACCTCCTCTTCAGGGACCCGGTCGAAGGGCTTGCCATCACCGGACCGCGCCATCTCACGCGATCCGGCAACCTGGTCAGTATCCCGATCCCGGACGGGGACGCCGGCGCGGAGATCGTGCTCCCCGAAGGTGCGGGGGCCGTCTTGGAGTCCGCCTGGGCCTACCCCCGGGAGCCTGCATCGCCCCCTCCCGTGCCCCGGACCAAAAGGCGCGATTGACCTCGCGCGGCGGGCGGGGCATACTCCGGAACCTTGAAGAATCCCTTGCTCATCCTCAGTTTGTTGGTTGCGTCCGCAGCGTTGGTTCCCGCCCAGTCCGCTCCTCCTAATGTCTCCCGCGAGAACAGGGAGCTGATCCAGGGGGCGCTTGCCGACTTCGACAGCAAAGACTACGACGCCGCCCTCGTAAAACTGAACAAGGCGGACCAATCGATGCCCGAAGATGTCTTCATCCTCAACCTCCTCGGGGCTGCCTACACCAAGAAAAAAGAGTTCGCCAAGGCCGAAGACTACTTCAAGCGGGCTCTGGCCAAACAGCCGGAGTTTTTCCCGGCGAAGTTCAATGTCGGGGAGCTCCTCTTCCTCCAGCGGCGATACGCGGAGGCGCTGGAGTATTTTGAGGGAATGCAGAAAGTTGACCCCCGGAACGAGCTTCTCCAGTTCAAGGTCTTCCTGAGCGAGCTTCAGCTCGGGGACAAGGAGGCTGCCGCAAAGACGCTGAAGAGCATCAAATATCCGGGAGATACGCCGGCCTACTACTACGCGCAGGCGGCCTGGGAGTCGAAGAACGGCAACAACGCCAAGGCGCTCGAATACCTCAAGGGTGCCAAATACATCTTCGGCCCGAAAACCGCCCTTTTTGACGAGACGTTTGAGGATCTCGGCATCAAGCTCCGCTGAGTGAAAGAGGGATCCTACAAGCCCGGCACCCGCCCCCTGAGGGCGAAGGCTCCCGCCACCCGCGATGTGCTCCTCCACGAAAAGGCCCGCATCCTCGTGACCGGGGCCGGAGGGTTTATCGGCAGCGCCCTTGTCCACGAGCTCAACCGCCGGAACATCCGCCAGATCATGGTCACCGACTTCCTCGGCGAGGATGAAAAATGGAAAAACCTTCTGCCGCTGGATTTCGAGGATTACATCCCGGCGGATAAGTTCCTTGACGAGGTCAAGCACGACCCGGAGCACTTCGGGAAATTTGCGGCGGTCTTTCACCTCGGGGCCTGCAGCGCGACGACGGTGACCGACGCCGCCTACGTGCTCAAAAACAATTACAGCTACACGAAGTCGCTTTGCCGGTGGGCGCTCTCGACCGGCGCGCGGTTTGTTTACGCCTCCTCGGCGGCGACCTACGGGGATGGTTCGGCGGGCATGGATGATCGCGCCGAGGACCTCCGCGTCTTCCGGCCCCTGAACCTATACGGATATTCCAAGCAGCTTTTCGACCTCTTCGCCTGGCGGGAGGAGTTTCTCTCCGACATCGTCGGCATCAAGTATTTCAACGTTTTCGGCCCGAACGAATACCACAAGGGTGAGATGCGGAGCCTCGTCTGCAAAGCCTACGAGCAGATCCGCTCGACCGGAGAGATCCGGCTCTTCAAGAGCCACCGGCCGGACTTCGCCGATGGATGCCAGACGCGCGATTTCATCTATGTGAAGGATGCCGTGAACATGACCCTCCACCTCGCCGAGTCGGAGGATGAGGGAGGGCTCTTCAATATCGGATCCGGCGTCGCGCGCACGTGGGTCGATCTCGCCACATCCCTCTTCTCGGCCCTCGGGCTCCCGCCAAAAATCACGTTTATCGACATGCCGGAAAACATCCGACACCAGTATCAGTATCACACCTGCGCGGACATCTCGAAGCTCCGCGCCACCGGGTATTCCGCGCCGACGACTTCGCTGGAAGATGCGGTGCACGACTACGCGACGAACTACCTCATCCCCGGCAGGCGCCTGGGGGAGTGAGGGGCTGGGAATCCTTTCCATGAAGATCGCTGTCGTCGGGTCCGGTTCGATCGGGCTCTTTTACGGGGCGGCCCTCGCCTCGCGCGGCGGGGACATCCACTTCCTCATGCGCTCCGGCTTCGAGGCCGCCCTGGCCTCCGGAATCCGGGTCCACTCAACCGAGCTCCCTCTCTTCATCCCGGACCCGCAGGTGGCCGCCGAGCCCCACGAGATCGGCCCCTGCGACGGCGTCATTGTCGCGGTGAAAGCCACCTCCAATGCGGCGCTTCCCGGCCTCGTGTCGCCGCTCGTCGGAGAGGCGACCTGGATTCTCACCCTGCAAAACGGGCTGGGAAACGAGGAGTTCCTGGCCTCCCGCTTCGGTGTGGAGCGCATCATGGGCGGCCTGTGCTTCGTCTGCCTCACGCGGCGCAACCCGGTCGAGGTCGACCACGTGGGACACGGCACGCTGTCCCTCGGCGAGTTCGCCCGCCTGCCCGGCGGCCGGACGCGCCAGCTCGTGGCAGACTTCTGCGCAGCCGGGATCGAGGCGCACCTGGTGGAGGATCTGGCCGGGGAACGCTGGCGCAAGCTGCTCTGGAACATCCCGTTCAACGGGCTCTGCACGCTTGGCAACTGCACGGTGGACCGTGTGCTTGCGGACCCCGGACTCTTCGCGACCTGCCGCGAGCTCATGCAGGAAGTCCGGGCCATCGCCTCCGCCGAGGGGCACGAGATCCCGGACTCCTACGCCGAGCACCACATCGCCCGCACGCGCCCGATGGGGGCCTACGTGCCCTCCACCTTGGTGGATTTCCGTGCCGGAAACCCCCTGGAAATCGAGCCGATCTGGGGCGAGGCCCTCCGGCGCGCCCAGGCGGCCGGCATCGACACGCCCCGCCTGGCCTGGCTCTACCGCGAGATCAGCAAGTGAAGCTTCCAACTTCGCTGACGGCTTGCGCTGCGCGAACGGCGGTCGTCCTGGGCTCCGGCCTCGGGCCTTTCGTCGAGGGCCTTGAGATCGAGCACTCGTTTGGCTACGGAGAACTGGGGCTTCCAGCGTCGAAGGTGCCCGGCCACGCAGGGCGCCTGCTGGTCGCCAACCTCAGCGGAGCTCCGCTCCTCGTCGCCGATGGACGCGTCCACCTCTACGAGGGCTGGAATCCCATGGAGGTGACCATGGGGGTCCGCCTCCTCCACTCCCTCGGAGTAAAAACCCTCGTTCTCACGAATGCCGCCGGCTCGCTCCGCCCCGACTTCCCGCCAGGTTCCTGGATGATCCTCAGCGACCACATCAACCTCACCGGGTGCAGCCCGCTCGCAGGCAGCGCCCAATTTGTCGATCTGAGCGAGGTCTACAGCCGCCGCCTGCGCTCCGCCTTCCTCCTCGCTGCCTCCTCCCTCGGGCTGCCCCTGCTTGAGGGGGTCTACGCGGGCGTGAGCGGGCCCCAATATGAAACGCCGGCAGAAATCCGAATGCTCCAGCGCCTCGGCGCCGACGCCGTCGGAATGTCCACCGTGCCAGAGGCCATCCAAGCCCGCGCGCTCGGCCTCGAGGTCGCCGCGTTTTCCTGCCTCACCAACTGGGGCGCCGGCCTGTCCGGCCAGCCGCTCTCCCACAAGGAGGTGACCGCCACCGGCCGCACCTCCGCCTCCGGCCTCATCAAAATCCTGCAGGCGACCCTACCAGAAATCTGAGGCCTCAAAGCTCAAGGGGTCAGGCATAAAATATTGACATTGCGCGTGGAGGGTGAAGCCACTTGCTGGCCGGGGAGGATGGCCGCTCCGTTTCATCGACTTGAACAGTTGATCCCCGGGCCGATCCGTCGGCCCCGCTCGGGAAGTCCGTCCACCAGCCACCAGATGAATCCGAGCGTCCCGAAAAACAGGCCAATTCCGACGGCCTCATGCATCACGAAGTAGTGGTCTCCGACAAGGGGCGCGAGGAGGACGATCACGACAATCCGGATCGCATTGGAGAGGAGCCCCACCAGCGGCGCGAGCAGCAGGACGATCGCTTTATCCAGCCAGCGAAGCCTGCGGCTGAAAACCAGGAGCACGGCGAGGAGGAGGCCGCCGCTGATGATGCCGAAGCCATTGCATTCCGGGGCCACCATGAAGGGCCTCCCCGCAGAAATCAGGATCAGCTGAGCGGGTTGGCCGGAAAATCGCAAATCCACCGTCTGGCCCAGCAAGCCGAGGAGCCATTCGGCCGTCTGCCCCGCAAAAACACGCAGAGGCCAGTCCGCCAGCGGAAAGACCACCGAGACCAGGGTGAAAGCGGTGAAGGCGAGGCCGAATCCGAGGGCAACCCGCGAGGCCCCGTCGCCGAGGATAAAGAGAAGCACCGCCCCCGAGAGGAAGCCGAGCCCCAGAAGCATGAAGGCCGGTTCCTGGAAAACGGCGGCGAGGGCCGCAGACCCGCAGGCCCCCAGGTAGAACAGCTTGGCGCGGGGTCCGAAAGCCAGCGCAAGGGGGTTTCCTCCCGGCCGGTCGCGCAGCAGGAAGACCAGCCCGAAAATCAGGACGACCGCAGCGTGGGACACCTGCTCCCGCACGGCCGCCGCTGCAGCCAGCCAATAGATTGCTTTCCAGAAAAGCAGGACAACCAGCACCCAGGCCACGACGGCTCCGGCAAGCTTCGAGCGGGAGGAGCTCATCGCTTGACGCCGTCTGCCGGGCGGGTTCGGCGAAGGAATCTCCACAAAAAGAAGACCCCGGTGAGTGCCATCCAGGGCAGGTATCCCAGCCAGACACCCACCGCCCCCATGCCCATGGGAAATGTGAGCCAATAAACCGTTGGAAGGCTCAGTCCCCAGTAGCAGACCGCATTGGCAATGAGCGGAATCCGGTTGTCCAGCAGCCCGCGCAGCGCACCCAGGCTCACCGATTGGATGGCGTCCGAGATCTGATAAACCCCCGCGATGGTGATCAGGGTTCCCGCCAGGGCGGCAACTTCTTTGTCGCTGGTAAAAAGTCCCGCAAACGTGTGCCCGAAGAGAACGTAGATCACGGCGCAGATCGCCATGAGCCCGGCCCCGACAAAGATGCCGGTGAGTCCGGCCCTCCTCGCGCCTGCCATGTCCCCCGCCCCAAGCGCCTGCGCCACGCGCACGCCGACCGCCATCGAGAGCGAGATCGGGAACATCCATGCCAGCGAGCCGATGCTCATGGTGACCTGGTTGGCCGCCATGGCCGTGGTTCCGACCCAGCCCATCATGAGAGACCCCACGGCGAACGAACCTCCCTCGAGAACGTCCTGTCCTGCGACAGGCAGGCCGTCGCGGAAGAGGGATCCAATGAGCGCCCGGTCGGGCCTGCGCCGAAAAACCTTGAACACGCGCATGCCGCGGTCGCGCCACACCCAGGCCGCCATCGCGAGAGCCTGCAGGGTCCGCGCGATCAGGGTCGCCAGGCCGGCCCCGGCCAGGCCCAACTCAGGAAACCCAAAATGCCCGAAGATCAGCAGGTAGTTCAGAATGGCGTTCAGGAGGAGCGCGCCCGCCATGAAGATGACGACCGGCCATGGCCGATTGACGGCCTCGGCGGTCTGGCCCAGAACAAGAGACGCAAGCGCACCGGGCATCGAACCCGCCAGCAGGAGAAGATACCCGCCCGTGACTGCGACAACCTCAGGCGGCTGACCAATGCGCCCCAGCAGTGGCACCACGCCGGCAAGACAGAGGGCCACAAAGAGCCCGAGCCGGATCGCGAGGATCAGCCCCGCCCGGGAGGCGGCCCCCACGCCCGCCGGATCTCCCGAGCCAAAGGCATGCCCGATCCGCGGCGCAACGGCACCAAGGGATCCATACGAAAAATACAGGGCGAACATGATGAAATTTCCAGCCAGCGACGCGCCCGCCAGCGGCACGGCGCCGAGGCGGCCGACCATGAACGTGTCCGTGATCTGGAGCAGGACCTGCCCGGCCTGCCCGACCAGCATCGGCGCAGCAAGCACCAAGAGCGGAGCGACTCCGGCAAAGGGGCCGCCCGTTGCCAAGCGGCTGGCGGCTGGCAGACTCACCTCGCGGGCGCAGTCGGGTAGAACGGGTTGTTCGCGACTTCCAGGTCCACGGTCGTCAGCGGACCATGCCCCGGGCAGAGCAGCGTGTCCCCGGGCAGCGAGAGGATGCCATCCCTTAAGGACCGCAGGCCCTCCGCATACGAAATCTTCGGCCCTCCCATGGAACCGGCAAAAAGGGCGTCGCCGACCACCGCAAGGCGTCGGCTGAGCCCCTCCACAACATACGTGATGCCGCAGGGGGAGTGACCGCTGGTCTCCCTCGTGGAGACGGTCAGCCCTCCAATGGAAAATGTCCGCCCCGGTTCAAACGTCTCGGCCCCGCCAACCGGCTCCCCCGTCCAAGCCTTTGCCCCGGTTTTCTCCAGCAGCCGGTCCAGTTCGTAGATGTGGTCCCCATGGGTGTGCGTGATGAAAATGCTGCCGATCCGCAGCCCCTTTCCGGACGCCAGCTCCAGCATCCCGTCGATGTCGGTCCCGGTGTCGAACGCCGCCGCCTCCCCGCTCGCAGGATCCCACACCAGAAACGCATTCACGATGATGTCCCCGAAGGGCGTTGAAAATTCTGCGAGCCCCTCGGGCGCCGGCCCGGCCTCGGGCGCATAGCCTCCCCTGGCGATCCGCAGGAGCGCCTCCGCCCCCAGGCCAAGCACCCCCGCCGCCTCGCGGACCGCCCCCTCATCGGGAGGCTGAAGAAAAGCGTTCGGAAACCGGCCGGGCGAGATCCCCAGCCCCACGCACGCCTTCCCTAGAATATCTTCAAACGTGTCTTCAAGCATCCGGGTTGACTACACCATCCGGGGAAGCCTGTCGCCGGGAAAAATTTCCTGATCGGCGGGATTGACATGCCATTTCCAATTGATAGTTTCTCCCTCCCGCCGCATACCGTTTTTGAATCATGGCCAACACCGAAATTATCCTCACTGCCAACATCCCGTCGCTGGGCGCGGAAGCTGATATTGTCAAAGTCCGCCGCGGCTACGCCCGCAACTATCTCCTTCCGCAGGGCAAGGCGCTCGAGGTGACGAAGAGCTCGCTGCGCCAGGTCAACCACCTCAGGGCGAAGCGCGCCGAGCGCGAGGCCCGGGAGGTCACCGCCGCCGGGGAGCTCGCCTCCAAGATCAACAAGCTCCGTCTTTCCTTCACGCTCGAAACCGGCGAAACCGGCAAAGCGTTCGGCTCTGTGACAGCGAAGGACCTCCATGACCGGATCATCGCCGAGCTCAAGCTCGAGGACCTGCCCAAGCACGCGGTGGCTCTCGAGCGCCCGATCAAGGAGACCGGCGACCATGAGCTCCCGGTCAAGCTCCACCCCGACGTCACCGCCACCCTCCACATCAAGGTCGTGTCCCCCGCAGTCGAGAAAGCTGAGAAGGTCGAGCGCGCCGAAGATTCCGGCGACGCGGACGAGCGCAAGCCCCGCCGGCGGGTCACCAGCCAGGCCTGATGCCCTCCGATTCTCCGGCGCGCGCTGAGGAGAATCCCGCCGCTGCCAACGGCACCGGTGCCGCAAAGCCCCGTTCCCGCAAGGGTGCCCAGAAGCCGGCCAGCTACCTGCCGGACGTCCACCGCGCCCTCCCGCAAAGCCTCGATGCCGAGAAGGGCCTCCTCGGCTCGATCCTCCTCTCGGGGCCGGTCCTCGACGACACGATCGCGCAGATCGACTACGCGCATTTCCACCTCCCCGCCCACCAGAAAATCTATGAGCTTCTGGTCGAGATGCGGAACTCGGGCCGCCCGATCGACCTGATCTCCGTCACCCAGCTCCTGGAGGACCGCAAGCTGCTCGATGAGGTTGGCGGGGCATCGGTCGTCACAGACCTCATCACGTTTGTCCCCACCGCTGCGAATGCGGACTACTACCGCGAGATCCTCATCGAAAAATATCTCCTCCGCAAGGTGATCACGGTCTGCACCGAATACGCCGCGCGCTCCTACGAGGAGCAGGGCGACGTCAAGATGCTCCTCGATGACGTCGAGGCCAACATCCTCAAAATCGGCGAGGAGCGCGTGAGCACCGCCATGCCCACGATGAAGGAGATGGTCAACGAGGCGATCACCAGCATCGAGCAGCTCGTCAAAAACAAGGGGGGCATCACCGGCCTGCCCACCGGATTCCGCGCGCTCGACAACATGACGAGCGGCCTGCACCCCGGCGAAATGTTCGTCATTGCGGCCCGCCCCTCTATGGGCAAGACCGCCCTCGCCATGAACATCGCCGAGCACGTCGCCCTCGACGCCGGCAAGCCCGTTGCCGTGTTCAGCCTGGAAATGAGCTCCCCGCAGCTCGTCCAGCGCCTGCTCTGCTCCCGCGCACGGGTGGATTCCAAAAAGCTTCGCGACGGGTTCATCGGCAAGCCCGAGCTCGCCAGCATCAGCTCCGCGGCCGGACTCCTCTCCCGCGCCAAGATGTTCGTCGACGACACCCCCGGCCTCAGCATCCTCGAGCTGCGCGCCAAGGCCCGCCGCCTCTGGAACCGCGAGGGCATCGAGCTCGTCGTCATCGACTACCTCCAGCTCCTGCGCTCGACCTCCCGCCGCGCCCAGGACAACCGCCAGATCGAAATTGCGGAGATCTCCTACGGGGTCAAGGCCCTCGCCAAGGAGCTCAAAATCCCCGTCATCGTCCTCGCCCAGCTCAACCGCAACCCCGAGCAGCGCAGCGGCGACAGCAAGGGCCGCCCGCGTCTCAGCGACCTCCGGGAATCCGGCAGCATCGAGCAGGACGCCGACGTCGTCGCCCTCCTCCTCCGCGACAAATATTACGCCGAGGACGAGGAGGCCCGCAAGGAGGCCGAAGGAAAGGCCACCCTCATCATCGCCAAGCAGCGCAACGGCCCCACCGGCGACGTCGCCCTCACGTTCCTCGAGGACTACACCCGCTTCGAAGAGCGCGCCGAGGACCGCCGCGACGAAGCCTAGCGGACCCCTTCCTCAGCCTCGCACTGCTTCAGAGCAGCTCGGCGGCCACCTCGTCTGCCACGAGGCGGCCCTGGCGGGTCAGGACCGCCCGGCTGCCCGTGCGGGCGATGAGGCCGTGCGCCTCGAGGGCGGCCAGTTTTTTGGGGTCGGTGCCGGCTGTGGAAATTCCGCCGGACGTGCGCAGGGCAAAGGCGGTGAGCTCGGCAGCCCGCAGGGACTCGGGCACGTCCTCGGAGAAATCGGGAAGCGGGGCCCCGGCGGCGATGCGCGAGATGTAGGCGGACGTGTCGGCCACGTTCCTCCAGCGGCGCCCGGACCGCGTGCTGAACGCGCTGGGCCCGATCCCCGCATAGTCGTGCCCCTGCCAGTAGGCGAGGTTGTGGAGGCACTCGCGCCCCGGCCTGGCGTAGTTGGAGATCTCGTATTGGGAATAGCCCGCACGATCGAGCGCGTCCATCGCCTCCTCAAAAAACCCGGCGTCCCGGCCCTCGTGGGGCGCATACTCGCCCCGCGTGAACCTTTCAAAGAACTCGGTGTCCTCCTCGTAGGTCAGGCAGTAGGCCGAGATGTGGTCGGGGCCCAGCCCGATGGTCCGCTGGAGGGATTCGCGCCACTGGGCGGAGGTCTGGCCGGGGATCCCGAAGATCAGGTCGAGGTTGATGTTCGCAACCCCGGCCTCGCGGAGGATCCGGTAGCTTCGCGCGGCCTGATCGGCCGTGTGGACCCGACCGAGGGTTTGGAGAAGCCCGTCGTCCCATGACTGGACGCCCATGCTCACGCGGTTGACCCCCAGCGCGAGGAGCGCGGAGGCCTTCTCGAGCGAGACGGTGGCCGGGTTCATCTCGATCGTGAACTCCCGCACGCGCGAAAAATCGATGCGCTCCCGCAGCCCCTCAATCAAAATCTGGAGCTGGGGTGTCGAGAGCGCGGTGGGGGTCCCTCCGCCAAAAAACACGGTTTCGGGCTGGAGCCCCGGGGCGGCGGACCGTGCCTCGGTCAACATTGCCTCCAAAAAGGCTTTGGTTTTGTTGCGGTCGCTGGCTTCTTTGTAGAAGCTGCAGTATGGACACACCTTCGGACAGAACGGGATGTGGACGTAGAGGTGGCGGACCATTGGACATGAGACTATTTGCGAATTGGATGAGATGCAACCGGGCAGCCTGGGCGCTGGTGCTGCTTGCGTCGCTTGCCCGGGCGGCCGGCCCTGCCGAGCCGGCCTCCGCCACGGTTTATTACGCGGTGGACTCCGCGGCCGTCTCGCCGTCCCGCTCGGTGAGCCCGAGCGTCGTCCAGCGGATGGTGGACAACCTGGCCGTGGCGGTGACCGGAAAGCCCGATGCCCGCCGGGCCTGGGCAAGCCTCGTGAAACCAGGGGACCGGGTCGGAATCAAGGTCGCGGCCTCCGGAGGGGCCGTCAGCGGGACAAACCCACAGGTCGTCGATGCCATCGTCTCCGGCCTTCTCTCCGCCGGGATCCCTCCTTCGCAAATCATCGTCTGGGACCGGAATCTCGAGGACCTGGTGGCCGCCGGGTATCGCAAGGACGGCAGTCGGTATACCCTGCGGTGGGTGGATCCGAAGACGGGCTACGACCCGAAGGCGCAGGTCAGCGCACCGGTCATCGGGAAGCTGATCTGGGGGGACAGCGGGTTTGGTCCGCGGGGGAGCGCGGACCTTTCGGGAGATCAGCTCAGCAGCCAGAGCTTCTACTCAAAAATCCTGAGCAAGGAGGTTACTAAAATCATCAATGTCCCGTCGCTGGCGGACAGCTTCCTGACCGGCGTGAACGGGGCTCTGGCGAACATCGTGCTCCCGAACCTCGACAACTGGCGCCGCTTTACGAAACCACCCTCCTTCGGCGACCCCTACCTCGCCGAGATCTACGCCGACGCGATCATCCGCGACAAGGTCGTCCTCACGATCCTGGACGGGATATTTCTCCAATACGGCGGAGGGCCATTCGCCAACCCGGGCTACCTGCAGGACCATCTGACGATCTATGCCAGCAAGGACCCCGTCGCGATCGATGCCACGGCCGTGCGCCTCGTCGATGAGGCCCGCAAGCCCTCGAAGCTGCCCCCGCTCGGCCCCATGACCGTCTGGCTGGACAGCGCCCGCTCGATCGGGCTCGGGGTCCGCGATGAGAATAAAATCGTGCTCCGCCAGGTCGGCGTCGAGGGCCTCCGCTGATCGACCGCGGCGAAGCCCGGCGATGCGAAATTATCCGCGATTTCCAGGATCAGAGGCGGGGGGATGATGATCGCGCGACCCTCCGCAGGCCCGAGACCGCTGCGCGGAGGCGCAATCGGTTCGCTGCGGATCCGCCGGCGCGTCCGTAGGCGGCCCGTTCGTAGGATTCCGCAAAATTTGCGAGAACCTCCGCAGAGGCAGGGTGCCGGCCGGCGGCTCTGGCCACCCATGCCAGCGGGGGTTCGCCGGCGGCCCGGGGGATTCCGAGGCGTCCCGCGCAGCGATCCATGGCAGCACGCGCCTCATCGACCGGATCCCTGCGGCGGGAGCGCCGGGCCAGAAACCAAAGCCCGCCTCCGAGGGCGGCTGCAGCCACCCCCGCCCAGACGATCCCTGCCCGCAAGGTGCTGGAAATCCATTCACTGCCTTTGACAAAGAGGCTGCTGGCATACGTAATCACCCTGCGCGGCCAGGTCCAGCGTGAGGGGTCGCGGTCGGTCGCCAGCTGCAGCAGGAAATCCGGGGCCACGGCTTCGGTTGCATCAAAGCGGAGCCACGACGCGGAGGCCGGATCCCAGGCCTCCACCCATGCGTGGGCGTCGGAGTCCCTGACCGAGAGCGTGCGCAGCCAGGGGTTCCACCGCCCTCCGCGATAGCCCGTAATGACGCGCGCCGGGATGCCTCCCAAACGGAGAAGATTGGCCGAGGCCGCCGCGTAGTGCTCGCAGAACCCCCGACGGGATTTGGTCAGAAACGTGCTAACCGATCCCCCGCGGCCCGGACGCATCGTGTAGGTGAATCCGGAGGTCGCAAAGAATTCCGCCAGCGCGCTCAACTTTTGGCGGGTCCCGCCCGGGCCTTGAAAAACCCTGCCCGCCAGCGCGCGCAGCGCGGGGTCGCCGGCGACATCTGCGGGAAGCTCGACGTCCGCGGGCTGCGGCGGATCGTTGGCGGGCCCCTCAAAAGATGTGACGTCGATCTCAAGGCGCTCATCGGCAGGGGCCGCCACTCCCCCTGCCCCCTGGCTCACCCCCAGCGGAGCCACCGGGCGTGAGGGCTCGATGGCCAGCGCATAATGCCAGGCGGGAAGGCCACCGAAGTCCCGCCGTGCCGGCCGTGCCGTCCCGGCCAGCCAGCGCAACCCGTGGTTTTGGTCCAGCACACTTCCACGCCAGAACAGCTCTCCAACCCCGGGAACCGGCGCGTCCTCAGAAAAACGGGCGACGAAGGCGAGCTGTCGCCCGGGCCGGATCTCCGAGAAATCGCCGGGGTTCAGCTCACCGGAAAATCCCGCGAGCGCGATTTCGGTGCGGCTGGAGAGAGCTGGAAAGATCCAGAATGCGGGGACGACGATGGCTGCGACGGGAACCCCCAGCCGCAGCGCCCTCAGGAGGACCGCGCGGAGGCTCTGCGTGGCCTCCTCGGGCGTATGCGATTGCTGGGCGAGAAAGAGGAGGATGGCGGCATCGACGATCAGCGGGACCGATCCGATGTCGGTGCTGAGAGCGAGGACCGCAAGCAAAGTCACGGCGCACAAGAGAACGCGCAGCGCCCGCCTCGCGTCCATCGCTCGCAGCAGAAGCGAGCCGGCAACCCATGCGGCCGCCCCCGCAAAGAACCCTGCTGGCGACATTCCGGCAAGGAAAGGGATTCCGGCGACCACCGCCAGGCTCCCCCAAGCAACCCAGCGGGGAGGAAGCCTGCCCGCAAGCCGAAGAACCAGCCCCACAACGAAGAGCCCCCCCAGCGCTTCGCCCAGCACCGGCGGGAGCACCACCAGCCATTGATGTACAAGGAACCAAAGGCCGAGCAGCAGCCCTGTCAGGCGCTGTCCGGGTTGCTCGTTCACCGACCGCCCCCCCAACCGGCGAGCGCGACCCGGCAGCCATCCAGGTTCCTCTCATTCAGGACGGCTCCGCCGAGGTGGAGGTCGAACCCCCTGCCCGAGCGTGCGGCCGAGTGGACCCATGCGCTGAGCTGCTCCAGGCGGTCTTCCGGATCCTCCAGGAAACCGGTGTCCTCCCAACGGATGGCCAGCCGCCCGCCGGGGTCTTCAAACGTGCGAACCGCGAGGGTTCCCCGCCGCGCAAATACCTTCCAATCGACTCGCGAGAGGGGGTCCCCGGCGACATACGGGCGGGACTCGCCAATCTCCTCTCCGCCGGATTTGAGGGCCTCCGCAGTTCCCGGCAGCGGGCGCCATGAGCAGCCCCGCGGATAGACCGCGTGCGTCCCTGCACCCTGCAAAACCTTCCATGCAAAGCAAAGCCCGGCAGGGAGGTTGCTGGAGACCCAGATCGGAGGCAGCGGAAAAATCCCGCGGCGGCTGGTCGGGAGGCGGAGCTCCACGCTTGCCGCCCCCCCCGCTTGGATGACAGGAATCGCCGCCCCGCCGACAAGCTTCCATCCCGCCCGCACGCGCACCTTCAAGCCCAGGCGCTCGACGGGACTCTTGTTCGTGACGAGCACGCGGACCACCGCACCGCTTCCCGCCGGAACCGGGAGGACCCTCTCCGCGCTGATTTGGATCCCGCGCAGGTTGTCGTTCGTCTGGATGAGCACCACGATCCCCGCGACGAGCAGGGCGATCACCAGGGCCTGCGGGGTCCCCCCGAAGCCCTCGGAAAAGTAGCCGGCTGCAAAGATCAGGAAAACGGCCCCCGCGAACACCGCTCCGGCCCAGGTGGGGATGATGTAGATCCTCTCGCGGGCCTTCATGGCTACCGGACCGGCACCTCTTGCCGGAGCGCCTCCGCCATGGCGGAGGCCTCCCGTGCGTCCGAAGGGGCTGTCGAGAATTGCGCCAGGCGGTGCCCCACCACAGGGGCAAACACCTCCTGAACGTCCCCAGGAAGGACGTGATCGCGGCCGCACAGGAAGGCCCGGGCCCTCGAGGCACGCTGGAGCCCCAGCGCCGCCCGGGGCGAGAGCACCCACCCCCGATCGCGGGCTTTCTCGAAGAGGTCGAGGATGTATCCCGAAACCGCCTCCGCCACATGAATCCGCGCCGCAGCGGCCTGCCACTCCAGCAGCTCCTCCGCAGACGCCAGCACCTCGATCGCACCGGGCTGGAACGCCCCGCCGGAGTCCCGCTCCAGCAGCTTTTTCTGGGTCCCGCGATCCGGAGCCCCAAGGGCCAGCCGCATCAGGAACCGGTCGATCTGCGACTCCGGCAGCAGGGCTGTGCCGGCCTGGTCGCGCGGGTTCTGGGTGCCGACAAAAAAGAACGGGCGCGGCAGCGCGTGCGTGTGCCCCTCGATCGTCACCTCGTGCTCGTCCATCGCCTGCAGGACCGCGCTCTGCGTCCGCGGCGACGCGCGGTTCAGCTCGTCCCCAAGAACCAGCTGGGCAAAGATCGGGCCGCGGTGGAACGTGAACGTCTGGCGCGCCGGATCGAAGACCTGGCTGCCAAGGATGTCCGACGGCAGCAGGTCGTTGGTGAACTGGACGCGCTGGAACTCCAGCCCGAGCAGCCGCGCCAGCACCTTGACCATCGTCGTCTTGCCGACGCCCGGCGTGTCTTCGACCAGCAGGTTCCCGCCGGCAATCAAGCAGCAGAGCGCCAGCTCCAGCTCCCTTGCACGGTCAACCATCACACGCCCCGCCTCCGCATGGAACCTCTCCAAAAACGATCGCATGGGATTACCCATACACCGGTCGTTGCCGCCGCGAAACGATTCTCTCTGTGGGGCGCAAGCCCCGCCGCAGCGGGTTCTCAGTATTGCTGCGGGACAATAATCTCCTCGGGCACGGGGAGGCGGGTGTAGTCCTCATGGTGCTCCCGGGGGGGCAGCGTAATGGGGGAATACTCCACCGGCGTGTAGCTGACCTGGCTCAGGAGGTGGTGGATGCAGTTCAGGCGGGCCTTTTTCTTGTCATTGGCCGGCACCACCCACCAGGGGGCCTGAGGGATGTTCGTCCGCTCCAGCATATACTCCTTGGCCTTCGTGTAGTCCTCCCACTTCCGGCGCGACTCCAGGTCCATGGGGCTGAGCTTCCAGTGCTTCAGGGGATCGTGCACCCGGCAGTTGAACCGGAACTCCTGCTCCTCATCGCTGATCGAGAACCAGTATTTCAGGAGCTGGATGCCGGAGCGGACGAGCATTTTTTCAAACTCGGGCACATCGTGGAAGAACTGCTGATACTCCTCGTCGGAGCAGAACCCCATGACCCGCTCCACCCCGGCGCGGTTATACCAGCTGCGGTCGAAGAGCACCATCTCCCCGGCGGCGGGGAGGTGCGAGACGTAGCGCTGGAAATACCATTGGGTGCGCTCGCGGTTGTTGGGGGCGGGGAGCGCCGCCACGCGGCAGACGCGCGGATTCAGGCGCTGCGTGATGCGCTTGATGACGCCTCCTTTTCCAGCCGAGTCCCGCCCCTCGAAAATCACCACGAGCTTGTGCCCCGCCTTCACGACCCACTCCTGCATCTTCACCAGCTCCGCCTGAAGCCGGAAGAGCTCCCGGAAGTAGAGGCTGCGGCTCAGCGATTCGTTGGCAAGGTCCTCCAGGGTATGCGCCGCGCGCTTTTCGCCGTCCCGGCGATCCTCCATCTCGAGCTCCAGCTCCTCGTCAAAGCTGTCGAGGAGCTCCTTATGTGCCCGCTCAAGAAGGCGTTCGGTCTGTTCGGCGCTCGCAGTTGGGATTTGGGATTCGGACATATCTCCGCAGTCATGGACCACAGGACGCATTCTGCCGAGAATTTTTTTGCGACGATTTTGTGACATTCCGGACCGTGCGGGCGCCCGGCCCGGCCGAATGTGACAATTTCGCCATATTCTTGCTTCTTGATCCGGGATGGTGGAAAGGGGAGCCGCAACACCACCTATGAAAACCATCACGCTCTCCGACTACCTCGTTCAAAACCCCGACTCCAAAAAAATCCAGAAGCGACTGGCGCGCGCCATCAAGACCTACCGGCACGCGGCCCGCGATTTGTCCCACGCGTCTGAGGACGTCGCCCATGCCAAGGAGGACTGCCTCCATGCCATGCAGATGTTCGATGTCGCTCTGGAGGATTGCCAGCAGGGCTTCGCCGATTGGGCCAAGGCCGACGAGGAGGAGGAAATCCACCTCGATTCGGAAGAAATCCCGGCGGACGCCCCGGAGGGCAGCGAGCCCCTCGATCTCGATGGGGAGGTTTATGAGGTGGAGGACGACGAAGTGGACGATGAGGACGACGAGGATGACCTCGAAGAGCACCCCGCCAGCCAGGGAGACAACCACCTGCGCCACGCGGCCAAGGATTTTTCGGCGGCGATCGAGGACGCCGAATCCGTGCTTGAGGAACTCTGCAAAGTCGAAAACCTTCTGCTCGACATTATGGAAATTGCCGGCGAGGAGGGCCTCCACATTGAGTTGGCCGACGCCAAAGCTTACGTTGTGGCCAAGGCTGCCGAGGCTGCTCCCGGGCACCCATCCACCACGGCATCAGCCTGACCTGCCGACGGCGGCCCAGCTGCGATCGGGGCTTCGGGGGGGCGCCTGCTTTTCCCCGAAGCCTATTCGCGGGCCTGAACGGCGCGCAGCTGGACGTCCCCGATTTCCAGGTCAAGCGCATCCTGGGCGACGCGGAGGAATCCCTCGGTGGAGTCGGTGAGAGCGACGTCGAGGCGTCCCAGCCGGGAGGGAGGGGCGGTGAGGTCCTCTGTGGCAAGGAGGCTTTGCACTGCGAGCGCGCAATTTTTTGCGGAGTCGACAAGGGTGACTCCGGCCCCGGCGGCACGCGCGATCGCGCGGCGCAGAAGGGGGTAGTGGGTGCAGCCCAACACGAGGGTGTCGATCGCCTCCGCCAAGAGCGGAGCAAGGTAGCGGGCTAAAACCTGGTCGGTGATCGGGTCCTCGAACAGGCCCTCCTCGATGAGCGGCACAAGGAGCGGACAGGCGGCGCTGAACACCCGCGCCTCAGGGGCCAGCTGGTGGATGGCGTGCTCGTAAGCCCCGCTGGCGATGGTCGCCCGCGTGCCGATCACTCCGATGCGCCGGGTCGTTGTCGCCCGCACCGCCGCCTCGGCGCCCGGCGCGATGACCCCCTGCACGGGAACCTTGAAGATCTCGCTCATGCGCGGCACGGCAAGCGCTGAGGCCGTGTTGCAGGCCACAACGATCACCTTGGCCTCCTCCGCCAGCAGAAGCCCGCCAATCTCCACGCTGTAACGCTCAACGGTCCGGCGGCTCTTCCCGCCGTAGGGCACGCGCGCCGTGTCGCCAATGTAAAAAATCGACTCGGCCGGAAGCAGGTCGCGCAAGGCGGCGACCACGGTCAGGCCGCCGATCCCCGAGTCGAAGACGCCGATGGGGTTGGGGCTCTCGCGGGACATCTTTTGCATCTGGATTGTTCTGTTGGCCCGGTGTCTTTGGATCAGTTTCCCGGCGGGGCGATGGCGTTGGCGGCCCGGTCGACAGACCCTCCGATGTCGGTTCGGGACCCGACCGGGGCGGGAGGGGGTTCCGGCTTCTTGAGCTCGGGGGCGCTGGTGGCGTCGGTGGCGGCGACGACGGCGGAGGGCTTGAAATATTGCATCTGCCCGGCCACCGCGCGCTGGTAGCGGTTGACACCCTCCAGGATCGCCCGCGCAAAGGCATCGCGATACGCGCTGGACGCGATCTGCCGCGCATCGAGCGGGTGGTTCATGAACCCCCCCTCCAGGAGGACGCCAGGGATGGTGACGTCCCGGATCACGACGAAGCGCGCGCGCTTGATGCCGCGATCGTAGAGGCGCAGGTGCCGGAGCAGTGAGGAATGCATGGCGGTGGCAAGGGCGATATTTTCCGCGTCGCGGGCATGGCCGGGAGAAGGCTTGAAGTCGCTGTAGCGGAGGTTCTCCTCATCCATCGACGGGACCCCGCGCGGGGCCAGCGCGTAGGTCTCGATGCCGGTGCCGCCGGGCGTGTTGCTCTTGTTGAAATGCACGCTGACAAAAATGGCGTTCGGGTATTTGTTGGCGAGGACCGGACGCTTTTCCAGGGGGATGAAAACATCCGTCATGCGGGTCATTCGCACGTTGTAGCCGTTCTGCTCGAGAAGCCGCTTGGCCCGGAGCACGACGTCGAGGGCGGCCTCCTTTTCGATTCCCAGCGGTCCCCGCGCCCCGCTGTCGTGCCCGCCGTGACCCGCATCCAGGATGACGGTCCGGACGGCGGTGGCATTCTTGATTTTGCCGGGCCGCATGACCGGCTCGATGATCTTCGTGACGTCCATCGCCGAGATGAGGAGGGATCCGCCCTTGGACACGATATCGAAGCAGAGGATGTATTTGACGTTGTTGATCCAGATTTCCCTTGTTCCCGCCTTCCCGCGAATCGTCCGCCCCTGGCCGGTCAGCGTGAACGCGTTGCCCTGGAGCTCCGGGGTGTTCAGCTTGTAGAAGCTGGAGACGTCGCCGATCGGGACGTAGCGCCGGCCCTCGTGGAGGGCGACGTTCCACTGGGCCGGGGCGCTGCCCAGAAAGGCGAGGAGGCAGATGGCAATCGCGGCGGCGGCTCGCATTCTGCGCGAACTTGCGCCCGCACCGCCGCCACTGCAAGGGGATTTTCGCCCGGGCATCAGGCCTGCCGGAGGGCCTCGTTTTCCAGGACCTCGCGGCGGACGCTTTTTCCGCGGAGCTTCGAGGCCCAGAGGACGATGGGCGAGGCGATGAAGATCGACGAGTAGGTTCCGACAAGGATGCCGGCCAGGATCGCAAACGAGAAATCGCGCAGGACTGCCCCGCCAAAAAAGTAGAGTGCACCGACCGAAAGGAGGGTGGTGCCGCCGGTGAGGATCGTGCGCCCGAGGGTCTCGTTGATGCTGGTGTTCATCAGGGACTGGATCGTTCCGCGCTCGCCCTGCTTGAGGCCCTCGCGAATCCGGTCAAAGACCACGATCGTGTCGTTGATCGAGTAGCCCGCGATCGTGAGGACCGCACCGACCATCACCAGGGACAGCTCGCCGCCGATCAGCGAAAAGAGCCCAAGCGTGATGATGACGTCGTGCAGGAGCGCCACCACGGCGCCGAGCGCAAAGGAGAACTCAAAGCGAAGCGTCACGTAAATCAGGATCCCCACCATCCCGAGCCCAAGGGCCCACAGGGCGCGCTTGGCGAACTCCATGCCGATGAGGGCCCCGACCGTGTCCTGGCCGGCCGCGGTGATGCCCGCCGCCGGAAGGGCGGCCTGCAGCTTCGCCAGCACGTCCCCGGATGTTCCCTGCGGGCTGCGGAACGTGAGCAGGCTCTTCATCCCCTCGCGCTCGAGCTGGATGACCACCGCCGGGTCGTTCACGGCCTGGCGGGCCTCCCCGATCGAGACAGGCTGCTCGGACGAGATGATCAGGAGGTCGCCCCCGCGGAAGTCGATCCCGAAATTTTTCTCTCCCCGCATGGCAAAGATGGCGGCGGACCCTCCGATGAGGAGGAGCGAGAGGACGATGGCGGCCCGGCGTTTGCCAAGGAAGTCGAAGCGGTGCTTGGGGATCAGGTCCAGCATGGTCAGGCGCTTCATCCCCCCCTTGTCCACGATCCAGCGGAAAGCGGTGCGCGTGAAGAGCAGGGCGGAAAACATCGAGGCGATGATCCCGAGGGTCAGGGTCACCGCAAACCCGCGCACGGACCCGGTGGCCTGCCAGAACAGGATGACGGCCGTGATCAGCGTCGTGGCATTGGCGTCGAAGATCGCGCTGAACGCCTTGTCGTAGGCCCCGTTGATCGCCACCGCAAGGGACTTCCCGGCCGCCATCTCCTCGCGCAGGCGCTCGTAAATCAGGACGTTGGCATCGACCGCCATGCCGATCGTCAGGATGATGCCGGCGATGCCGGGCAGGGTGAGCGTGAAGTTGAACATCGCCATCGCACCGAAGAGAATCACGATGTTGATGATGAGCCCGGCCACCGCCACCAGCCCGGCAAAGTGGTAGTAGAGGAGGACGAAGGCCATCACGATCACCAGCCCGACCACCCCGGCCATCACGCCGCTGCGGATCGAGTCCGCCCCGAGCGTGGGCGAGACGCTGCGGATCTCCTCGATCTGCACCGGCACGCGCAGCGGGTTCTCCAGGGCGCTGGCCAGGTCGCGGGCCTCCTTGTCACCAAAATTTCCGGAGATCTGGGCGCGGCCACCGTAGTAGTCGCTCTGGAGGGTCGGCGCGGAAAGGACCTCGCCGTCCAGCAGGATCGCCATCTGGCGCCCTTTGTTCTGCGCCGCCACCGCATCAAAAATCTTTGCGCCCTCGGCGTCGAGCTCGAGGGAAACCCCGTATCCCTGGGTATCGAAGTAGGCCATGGCCGAGGTGACATGGTCGCCGGTGAGGACCGGTCGGCGGGTCACCAGGATCTGCATGGTCTCCTGCTTCTCCTTCCCCACCTTGTAGGGTTTCAGGACGTAGGCCGGGGGCATGATTTCCTCGCCGGAGACCACGCGCTCCACGCGCCCCGGCCCGCCGTCATCCACCATCGCAAACTCCAGCTTCGCCACCCGCTGGAGCTGGGATTTCGCCTCCTCGGTCTGACTGGCGTCGAGCCCGGCGATCTGGACGAGGATGCGATCATCCCCCTGCGGGCTGATGACCGGTTCGCTCACGCCATACTGGTCCACGCGCTTGCGGATGACCTCGACCGCCTGGTCCAGGAGGTCCTTCGTGATGCCCGCATCGGTCTGCGGGATCAGCCGGATCAGGAACGAGGTGCCGCCCTGCAGGTCGAGGCCCAGCCGGATTTTTTCGCCGGGGGGCCAGACCTGCTGGAGGCAGAACGCGGTGAGGAACACCGTGAGGATCAGCCCGAGCCAGCGCTTGCGGGGAGCAAGCTCCGTCGCAAAATACCATGCGAAGAGGAACAGGAGGATCAGTCCGAGCGAGAACGTGAGGGCGGGAGACATCGTGGGTGTTTGGGATACGGCCCGGCAGTCCGGGAAAGCTGCGCGTCAGGCGTCGGCGGACTTCTCAACGGCGGCGATCGCCGCACGGTCGAACTCCACTTTGACGTTGTCCGCGATCTTGATGATCACCGTGGTTTCCTTGACGTTGGAGATGGTGCCATGGATCCCGGCATTCGTCACAACCTGGTCGCCGGTTTTCACGGATTTCACCAGCTTGTCGTGATCCTTCTGCTTCTTCTGCTGGGGGCGGATCAGAAGGAAATAAAAGATCACGAAGATGAAGACGAGGGGCATCATCGAGACAAAGATGTTCGGCTGCTGCGCCGGAGCTGCCGCCTGGGCAAGGATCAGGAGATCGGAAATATTCATAGATGAGGGGCAGGAGGATAGTGGCACGGGCCGGATTGGCAAGGAGGAACGCGCAGGAAGGAAAATTTCGGGTGCTTCTGGGGCGTGCTGTGCCGGGCGCCCCCCGCCTGAAGACGGAACGACGAACAGGGAAGCGGCGTCTTCGTTCGTAGTTCCGCATTCATGCGGTGCTTCTGGGGCGTGCTGTGCCGGGCGCCCCCCGCCTGAAGGCGGAACGACGAACAGGGAAGCGGCGGCTCCGTTCGTAGTTCCGCATTCATGCGGTGCTTCTGGGGCGTTCCGGGCCGGGCGCCCCCCGCCTGAAGGCGGAACTACAAACGGGGAAGCGGCGTCTTCGTTCGTAGTTCCGCATTCATGCGGTGCTTCTGGGGCGTGCCGGGCCGGGCGCCCCCCGCCTGAAGGCGGAACTACGAACGGGGAAGCGGCACCTTCGTTCGTAGTTCCGCATTCATGCGGTGCTTCTGGGGCGGGCCGGGCCGGGCGCCCCCCGCCTGAAGGCGGAACTACAAACAGGGAAGCGGCGTCTCCGTTTGTCGTTCCGCATTGATGCGGCGCTTCTGGGGCGGGCCGTCAGGCCATGCGGAGGAAGGAGAGGCGCCGCCGCAGGGCGATGCTATGGCGGCAGCCAACTGCGCCGGCGATGAGGAGGGCGGCAAGGATGGTCTCCGGTTCGGGCACGGCGACCGGCACGAGCTCGCCGCTGGTGAGGAGCATGGCGCCCGGGCCGAAACCGGTGAAGCTGATCATCGCGAGCTGGCCGGAGGTCAGGCCGCTGGCGTTGTTGCCGAAGAAGATCTGGCCCGATGTTCCGGAGGTTTCCGGGATTCCGGTCCAACCGTTGATCGTGAGCGTTCCGCTCCAGGAGCCGCTCAGGGCGGAGCTGTTGGCAAACTGGAGCAGGTGGGCGGCCGTGCCGAGATCGATCGAGGAGGTGCCCGAGAGGGTGAGCGTTCCAAGAGTTTCGGAGTAGCCAACCGATTCTCCGGTGGAGAGGATTCCGCTGTTGAGCGTGAGGTTCGCCGCATTGTTGATCTGGTTGTTGCTTGCCAGCAGGAGGGTGCCGCCGGAATTGACCGTGATCGCGGAGCCGGCAATCGAGGTCACCCCCGAGGACTTCGCAAGCTCCAGGGTGCCCCCGCTCACGGTCGTGGCGCCAGTGTAGGTGTTCGCTTCCGTGCCCGTGAACGAGAGCCTCCCGGCACCGGTTTTTGTCACGCCGCCATTGGTGATCTGGCCCCGGATTTCCAAGTCGGTGACCTGCGAACCGTCTTCCACCGAAATCGTGCGCGTCAGGCCCTTGAAGTCCACCAGCCCTCCGGTCGCGTCGATCAGCGCTGTCTGGGAGTTGGCGAAGCTCGAGATCCCTGCTCCCGGCAGCGAGGCATCGATGTTCAGGCTGCCCGGATTTCCCGTGGTGATGCGGCCGCCGTAGAGGTTGATCTGCCCGACGGTTTCCTCCCGGTAGGCCCCGACTCCTCCCTTGTCCGGATAAGCCGCCGCGTTGATATCAAACCAGCCGTCGGAATAGACGGTGACGGTGGACGTGTTGCCCACCTGGCCTTCCTGCAGATTGCGAGCAATCGCGGAGTTGGCCGCGCCGATGCCGTCGCCCACGATGAGGTCCGCCGCCGGCGGAACCCCGCCGTTGATCGTGCTGGAATTCATCTCGAGGATCCCGTTCTTGACCGTGGCGGTTCCCCCGAACGTGTTGTCGCCGGAGATCCGCCACGTCCCGGTGCCGTCCTTGACCAGTGACGTGTCCCCTCCGGTGCCGTTGCCGATGTCGGCAGAAAGGTTGTTCGCGGCCGTGCTCGTGCCCGTCAGCGTGATCGTGCGGGCCCCGCTCCCGGAATAGGCAAGAACGCCGGTCTGGTTGAGATTCAGAGCGCCCGAGCCATTCGCCTCGATCGTCGCCCCTCCGGTGCCGACCGTGAAGGCGCGGTCGCTTGTCGAGCCCGCGCCCGTATATTGGAGCGTGCCGCCGTTGAAAACCAAATTGGCGGCAGCACTCGGGGAGTCGCCGATGTTGCTGTCTGTGCCCCCATTGAGGAGGTTCGACACCGACAGAGTTCCAGCATTCAACGTCGTGACGCCATCGTAGGGGTTTGTCCCGCTCAAAACCAAGGTGCCTGCCCCCGCTTTTGTAAGCCCCCCGGTCCCGGAGATCGTTCCGCTGAATGTTGTCAGGCCGGAATTGTCCACCGTAACCGTCCTCGTCGCCCCGCCCAAGTTCATGGCCCCGCTCAAAGTCAGATTCTGGCTGCCTCCCACGGCAAAATTTCCACCAACCGTCACCGCCTCATTCAGGGATCTGGCACCCCCGAACGCCTCGATCGTCCCCCCGTTCAGCGTGAGCGTCCCCGTCCCCGCAGCGCTGTCGTTTCCCAACTGGACCGTTCCGCTGTCCACCGTCAGCCCACCGGAAAAGGTGTTCGCACCACTCAGCCGGGTCGTCCCGGCACCGTCCTGGAACAAGTCCCCGGATCCAGAAACTATCCCGCTGAGAACAATGGTTGCCCCGGAGTCCGGACTCATCGTGAGGTCGTTCCCGTCGGTGTTGACACTGCCTGCAATGGTCATCGAATTCCCCTGCCAAGTCTGATCACTGTTCAAGCGGATATTGTTGTTGATCGTGATCGCGTGGCTCGACTGCTGGTTGTCGATCCCAATGCCCCCGTCGCTCTCCAATCGCATCTGGCCGCCCGCACTGATCGTGACGCTCCTTGCCAGGCTCGCTTCAAAAATAATCGCATCCAGCGTATCGTTGGCATTGAACGTGGGCTGGAAGGCGGTCGCTCCAAAACTCGAATTGAAGACCGCGTTGTCCCCCGCGTCCGGAACGTCGGTGCCGGTCCAGTTGTTCGCGTTATTCCAGTTCGCGTTCACGTCTCCCTCCCAGGCCCGGTCGGCAGCCCACACCCCATGAGGGGAACCCAAAGCCATCAGCATCACCAGGACGAAGCAACGGACCGCCCCCACGCCGCCCCTAAGGGAAGCGCGCCGTGCCCAGCTGCAGCCTCGGAACCTTTTCATCCAACTTGAGTATAGGCTCCCAGCCCAGAAAGTCAACAAAAATGTAACTGGTTGCGCCGAGGGCGGTCGAAATCTCCCGAACCAATCCAGAAGCCGGATTTTTGGGCTGGCCTTTCGGTGAACAATCCCGCAGATTCGGTGTCTCTGTTAATCTCATGACAAAAATCCAACGCACTTTGTTTTTCCCTGCGGCCATTGTGGCGGCCGTCGTGTTCCCCTCCTGCAAGCCGGCACCGGCACCTTCCGACACGGCCACGCCACCGTCCTCGACCCCTGCTGCTCCGGCCGCCGCCACCCCCCAATCGGCG
>Ga0247844_1001823_pt1 | contig 37057 bp, 28 predicted proteins | sample LaCtaG_FD_192421 | JGI IMG/M metagenome (GOLD analysis project Ga0247844, IMG submission 192421) | Freshwater microbial communities from meromictic Lake La Cruz, Castile-La Mancha, Spain - LaCruzMarch201714.5m_1 | ecosystem: Environmental > Aquatic > Freshwater > Lake | place: Spain: Castile-La... | reverse complement strand
AGTAATCCCAATGCAGTAATAAGCGAATTCGAGTTATTGTATGCGTATCGAAGTAGAATGGAAAAGGTATTTTATCAAACGCCGGAATTTATCGAATTTGGTGTGCAACACCTCGCAAGTGACAGCGATTTTCTATCCTTCAAAAAAGAATATCAATTGCGAATAAAGCCAGATTAATTCACCTTTCTTTTGGCGGCAAATTCTATAATTATCCCAATGGTTGGCTGAACAATTCCTGAAGCATTTTCAATGTATTTCGTCAGGTAACGCGTTGGGTCATTTGGATCAGTTACAGGAGCGCCAGTGGCATCCGTTACGACTATCAATGTAGGAGCCAAAATCGTTTTACGAGCGTAGGCATTTTGAATGTCCAGGTAAAAATTCAGGTTGAATTTATCTAAAAACAGTTTTTTATCCACCCTTACATTCAATTGATGGTAATTTGATTCCCGCAATGTGTTCAATTTATTATAATCCAACAAACCAATTCCATTTATATCCCAATTTTGTTTTAAACTTGAAGTAGCAACGTCATAAGGTGTATAGGGAGATCCTCCAGAAAACAACCATCGCATCCCAATTTCCCATCCTTTATTGAATCGTTTTCCACCGGTCAAAGAAACAATGTTTCGGCTATCCCAAGCTGTCGGCACATAATTCAGATTTTTATCTTGAAATTCAGACTTTACAAATGTATAAGCTATTACAGCATAAAACCCTTTAAATAGTTTTTGTTGATACAGCAATTCAAACCCATAAGATCTTCCCATTGATATAGAACGAACCGCTTCATTTCCTACAATTCCGAAATCAGATCCCACGTTGGCTAAACATAAAGAATCTTTGGTAGAAAAAGGATAGTAGTTGTATTTTTTATAGAAACCCTCCACCGTAAATCGAGAACTAATATCGGTTAGGTATTCCGCACCAAGAACAAGGTGATCTGCTTGAATATATTTTAAGTCATTTGCCTTATTGATCAATATGCCTTGCGGATCGCGGTATCCGAGTATCGTATATGATGGAAGCTGGTGGTAACGGGCAATATTTCCATTGATGGCAATTTTTGGAGTCACCCGAAAATTAACAGAAAAACTAGGTGATAATTGCTTTAATAAATTGGACATGTTTTTTGAGTAATTCGTGCCATCTGCTCGTAAGCCAATCGATAAATTTAATTTTTCATTAAACAAACCCTTGCTTAGTTGAGAAAACGCGCTGTATTTACTTAAAAACAAATCTGATTTATAATCAATCGTTACCGGTTGACCTTGAACGGTAATCTTATTATAAGTAGAATTAAAATAACGGGCGTATTCATAACCGGCTCCCACATTCCAACGCCAACCATCTTTCTTGTAGGTATGCTCCACACGCACTTTATTTTCCGCTTCAAAAGAAGCATAATCTAATATCTTGTTGGCCTGAATTTCTACAAAATCCTTATAGCGAGATGCTGTATTATTCAACATGTTTCTACTAACCACAATGTTTTGAATCCCGTTTTTACTAGAATGCATGTAATTAACACCTAGCGTATAATTCCATTGTTGTTGCAAGGGTAAATTTCCAAGGATGTAATTATTTGCTTCAATTTGAGAAGAATCTGTCAAATTATCATTCGCACTAGTATTTAATCTAAAATCATCGATGGCACCAAGTCCAATCACGCTAATTTTGCTATTCTTGTTAATCTTATAATTATACTTAAATTGAAAGTCATTATAGGTAGGTAGAATTGGCAATTTAAGCGCCGCGAAAAGGAATTGTAAATAAGATCTTCGGGCAGAAAATATGAAATTTGAATTCTTTCCTAAAGGTCCATCGAGCGTAATAGCAGCATCACTAGAGCCCAAAGCAAAATTAGTAATCAATCCATCACTGTTTCCCTCCTTCTGTTTGAAAGCAATCACACTACTCAATCCATTTGCTCGATTGGCTGGGAAAGCGCCCGCATAAAAATCGACCTCACGAATAAAATTTACATTTAATAATCCTACAGGACCGCCGCTACTTCCTTGCGTAGCAAAGTGATTGATATTAGGAACTTCAATACCATCCAAATAAAATTTGTTCTCCCCTGGCGAACCACCTCGAATAATAATATCATTTCTAAAAGTGGCACGAGATGCCACACCAGGAAGCGCCGCAATTACACGACTCACATCTCGATTTGCACCAGGAAGCCTTTCTATTTCTGTAGCATTTAAGGTCTTTAAGGAAACGGGGGATTCTACATTTCTTATAAATCTATTTCCTTTTACAATGATTTCTTTTTGTTCGTTAACAATGAAGTCCAAATTAAAATCCAATTCGATTGAACGGGCATTGGTAACTGTAATTTCATTGATTATTTGATCTTTAAACCCGGGACATGACGCTTTAAAAGAATAAATGCCTGGTGCAATACCAACTATCTCAAACGAACCATCTTCCTTGGTAATTGCGCCTTTTTGTAGTTCGATAATGGTAATTTTTCCTAAAGCGACTGCTTCATTATTGGCAGCGTTGTATACATGCCCACGCACTAAACCATTTTGAGAAAAAGAAGTTAGTGTTACGAGAAGAAAAAAAAGGGAGTAAAATAATTTCATGTGATTGACATTTAAATAATTACAACAAAAAACAAATTATCTTGTTCACAACAACTTAGAATAATTAGTTAATCCTTGATGAGAATTGAGAACAAAAATAAATAATATGCCGCTTATCTACAGAAAGAAAGCGAGCAAAAATCAAGTAGCGAAAAATTAATTACGCTAAATCGATAAGCAATAGCGACTTGTGGATTAAACAGATTTAATATTTTTTACAAATTGTATAAAATTAGTAAGCACCAGCTCACCATGTTCTGTTAAGATAGATTCCGGATGAAATTGAACGCCAAACAAGTACTCATCACTGCTTTCAATCGCCATAATTACACCAGTGCCAGACTTAGCAGTAATAAATTGCTCCTCCAACCCTTCCACTTTCCAGCTATGATAAAGTCCTACATTGATCTTTTCTGGAATATCTTTAAAAAGTACCCCTTTTTTTAATACATCAACTTGAACCTTTCTTCCATGCATCACTTCGTTTTGATTTACCAAAACACCCCCCAAGACTTCAGAAATTGCTTGCATTCCTAAACATATCCCCATAATTGGAAGGCTATTGCGGCATAAAGTTATTATAGAAAATATGTTTTTTTTCTCAGATGGCAATCCAGGTCCAGGCGACAAAACAACACAATCATAATCATAAACACTAGAAACATCTAGCTCATCTTCGCGAATTACATCGACCTTACACCCAATATTGACTAAATAATGTTGAATATTGTAGGTAAATGAATCATAAAAATCAACTAATAATACATGCATCTTCTACTTTTGTTTTTACTTTGCAAAAATACGAAAGAGAATAAAGCGCTTTCCTATTATTTTTAATTCTAAACTCATGACAAAGAAATCATTCAGTATTCCAGGTGCGCCACCACCGATCGGACCTTATTCACCAGCAATACTAGTGAATAACACCCTATATATCAGCGGCCAAGTTCCCATTAACCCAGTTTCAGGGGAATTAATAACAGAAAACATTGAAGCGGCTACGCACCAAGTAATGCAAAACATACAATCTCTTTTGGCAGAAGCGGGTTTCACCTTTGAAAATGTGGTTAAATGCACTATTTTTATGTTTGAATTCAATGATTTTCAAAAAATGAATGCAGTTTATGCCACCTATTTTGATGCGATGCCACCAGCACGAGAAACAGTAGAAATAGCTAGACTTCCATTGGATGCCATGATTGAAATTTCCTGTGTAGCTGTAAAATGAGTATAAAAAGAATTCCTGATTTGGACCTTTCCATAGTTATCGTTAATTACAACGTTGAGTACTTTCTAGAACAGTGCTTGAATTCAGTAATTAAGGCAAGTCAACAGTTAAAGACTGAAATAATTGTGGTGGACAATAATAGTTCGGATGGCTCGATTGAAATGTTAAAGCATAAATTTCAAGGCGTTCATTTAATCGAAAACAAAGACAATGTTGGTTTCTCAAGAGCCAATAATCAAGGAATAAAATTGAGCCAAGGAAAATATGTGCTTTTGTTAAATCCCGATACCGTAATCGAAGAGCAAACCTTAACAAAGATGGTCTCTCGGATGGATAAAGATGACACTATCGGTGGACTCGGAGTTAGAATGGTGGACGGAAAAGGAAACTTTTTACCGGAATCAAAGCGAGGATTACCAACACCTATCGTAGCATTTTATAAAATTTTTGGACTTTCTTCTCTTTTTAAAAAATCAAAGAAATTTGGGCGATATCATTTAAGCTATTTAAATGAATTTGAAGAAAATGAAATTGAGATTTTAAGCGGTGCTTTTATGTGCATGCGCAAAAAAGTACTGGATGATATTGGACTGCTAGACGAAGACTTTTTCATGTATGGCGAAGACATTGATTTATCCTATCGTATAATTAAAGCAGGATACAAAAACCTTTATTTCCCTGATACAACCATCATTCATTATAAAGGTGAAAGCACTAAAAAAAGTTCGGTTAATTATGTTTTTGTCTTCTACCGAGCCATGATCATTTTTGCAAAAAAACATTTCAGAGGAAATAATGCGTTCCTCTTCTCAATTGCTATTAACAGTGCCATTTACCTAAGAGCTAGTATTGAAATTTCAAAACGTATAATTACTTTCCTTGCCCCTAAATTATTCAATGCAGCAGTCATTCTTTCCGGCCTCTTTGCACTGACCAATCAGTGGAGAATGAGAGATATTACCTTTCCAAACGAAGCCTATTATTTCTTAATCCCAATGTATTATCTGATTTGGTCGCTGAATTACCTGATTTGGGGAGCGTTCGATGAACCTATTAAATTTATTAAACAAATTAAAGCAGTGCTCATTGGCACTTTTATCATCCTAGTATTGTATGCCCTGCTTCCAAAAGAATTACAATTTTCAAGACTGTATATTTTAATAGGCGCCGCCTGGGTTTTTAGTTGGAATTTATTAAATAGAGCACTTTCCAATTTATTTTCCGGTAAAAGATTCACACTAAATCGTTCTAATAAAAGACGTTTTTTAGTTGTTGGGGATGAAGATGAATATCAACGCGTAAAAGGAATTGTCGAACAAAACTTTCCCTCAATAGATGTGATTTATCCTATAGCAATAAAAGAATCCTTCGCAGGATCAATTGGCGACATCCGACAAATTGAACAAATTATTGCCGATAACAACATCGACGAAGTGATTTTTTGTGCTAAAAATGTCGCCGCAGGAAAAATTATCGAACTAATGACTTCCATCAAAAAAATTGATATTGATTACAAAATAGCACAACCTGATGCAGAATTTATTATCGGGAGTAATTCCATTGATACCGGAGGAGAAATGTATGTGCTTAACCTAAATGCCTTGAATAATCCTGGTAGTTTGCGGTCAAAAAGATTAGTGGATGTTGTTGTTGCAACGCTCTTGATAATTATTTTTCCTATCATTACTTTTTGGTTTAAGCATAAAAAAGATTTCTTCGCAAATCTACTAGATGTCCTATTTGCAAAGAAAACATTGGTGGGCTTTTGCGAAAATGAAAAAAAGAATGATGCCCAACTGCCTCAATTGAAAAAAGGGCTGTTAAATTTTATGGACGACTTTGATAATATAAGTCCTGCTAATATCGACAAAGTAAATTTAATTTATTCTAGAGATTATAGCCTTTTGAAAGACCTGAAATTAATTGCTAAACATTGGAAAAAATTAGATCGAAGAACTGCCTAAACTTTGATTTTCTTAGATTTTTTGACTAATTTTGCAATCTTAAAATACGATAAAATGGCTGAAATAGAAATCAGGCTACCAAAAATGGGAGAAAGTGTTACCGAAGCGACCATCACAAATTGGTTAAAAAACCCGGGAGACTTAATAGCGATGGACGAGCCCTTGGTTGAAGTTGCCACAGATAAAGTGGATAATGAACTCCCTTCAGAAGTCGCAGGAACCTTAATCAAATGTTTATTTGAAAAAGATCAAGTAGCGCAAGTTGGCGACGTAATTGCAATAATTTCAACCGATGGACCTTCAGATAATTCAACTAATACTGTAGCAAAAGACAACATCGCTGAAATCGCACCTTCAAATTCAGCAGCTACTTCTCCAATAGTTGAAACAATAGTAGAACCCTCGAACAATGAAACGAAGCAACTAAATATACCACAAGGACAAGGTAAATTCTTTTCTCCTTTAGTTAAAAGCATTGCTCAGAAAGAAGCTGTGAGCCTTGAGCAATTAAATAATATTACAGGTACAGGACAAGATGGTCGAGTGACTAAAAAAGATATACTAGCATTTCTTGAGAATAAAACAGTTAGTCCTGCAGTAACAACATCACCTGTTGCTGTTGCTCCATCTGCTCCTGCTCCTACTCCTACTCCTGCAATTCCCGAAACAAAAATCGTTGCGCCTGTAGCAATTGCAAGTGGAGAAGACCAAATCATCGAAATGGATCGCATGCGAAAATTAATCGCAGATCACATGGTTATGTCGAAACATGTTTCTCCACACGTCACTTCCTTTGTGGAAGCAGACGTTACAAATATTGTAAATTGGCGAAACAAAGTGAAAGGTAAGTTTTTTGACACCTATGGCGAAAACATCACTTTCACCCCCATTTTTATAGAAGCAATTGTGAAAGCGATCAAAGATTTTCCAATGATAAATGTTTCAGTAAATGGGACAACAATCATTAAGAAAAGTGCGATTAATATTGGAATGGCAACGGCGCTTCCTTCTGGAAATTTAATTGTTCCGGTAATAAAAAATGCAGATCGACTCAATCTTTTAGGCTTAACAAAAGCAGTGAATGAGTTAGCAAATAATGCCCGAAACAACAAGTTAAAGCCTGATGACACATCCGGCGGAACCTACACTATGACGAATGTTGGTTCTTTTGGAAATGTGATGGGAACACCCATAATTAATCAGCCGCAAGTGGCTATAATGGCCGTTGGTGCAATACGGAAAATGCCCGCAGTAATTGAAACCCCAGAAGGTGATTTCATTGGAATTCGTCATAAAATGTTTCTCTCTCACTCTTATGACCACCGAGTTGTCGATGGTGCACTAGGAGGCCAATTTGTTCGCAGAGTAGCGGATTATTTAGAGAGCTTCGATATATCTCAAAAATATTAATTAAATTTACGCCTAAATCATTCAAAATGAAAAGAATATTATTGATTTTCTTACCCTTAATGTTGACTTTTTCTGTAGTAGGTCAGCTAACTGAAACAGAAGTTAAAAACATGATTAATGGGTCATCCGAAAAGGATCTTATTGCTGAAAACTCGAGATTCATGCAAGAAAACTTCTTTCATTTTGCCAACCTAGTTGCCGATAAATTACTGACTTACAGCAAGGATAACGCGAATTATAATTACAGAAAAGGGTATATTTTATTAGAAATGAACCTAAACCATGAAGTCGCAATTACTCATTTAATGAAGGCTGTAAAAAAGGTAAGTGTCAATTATGATTTATACTCAACATCAGAACAGAATGCTTCAGTAGATGCCTTCTATCATTTGGGAAGAGCTCTTCACATGGACATGCAATACGATAAAGCAATTGAAAATTACAACAAGTTTATTGAGAAATCTACGAATCAATCTGAGTTAGTCGCTGAAGCAAAAATTAGAATCAAACAATGTGGCGTTGCAAAAAGATTAAGTGCTAATCCAGTTGGAAATATCCCATCTGCAATGGGCGGGAATGTAAACACTGCTTTTTCAGATATGAACCCACAAGTTTCATTGGAAGGTAATGCGTTGTATTTTTCATCTCAACGACCTTGGGAAGATAAATCTTCCGAATCAGGAAAAGAAGTGATGTATAATACTTATCCTGACGATATCTATTATACCTCAAGAAATAAGAATAACGTGTGGTCGCCTTTAGTTGTTTTACCCTTATCAAAACCATTAGTTGCTGAGGAACTTTCCAATATTTCTTCGGATGAACGAATGACTTATGTCTACTCCAACTCAGGTAATTACTTGTTTTCATCTGAATTTAAAGACAATGCATACAGCGCAATTACAGCGATGAAAAGCCCATTGACAGTTGATGAAAAAACTAAAGTGCTGCCTTGGTTTACGCATTATTCAGTTTCACCTGACGGAAACATGGCATTTTTTGTATCTAATGCAGCTGGCGGAAAAGGGAAAAGAGATATCTACTGTATCGAAAAGAAAAATGGGGCATGGGGTCAAGCACAAAATATGGGGGGTATGATTAATACACCCAATGATGAAGAAACTCCCTTCGTTGGCTTGAATAATAATGTTCTTTATTTTGCAAGTAACGACACATCTAGTATGGGAGGATTCGATATTTTTATGTCAATGCGAGATGAAAATGGCATGTGGTCTAAAGCAAAAAATATTGGCTATCCATTTAATTCACCCGCTGATGATATCTTTTTCTCACATACCGCTGATGGAAAAGAAGCCTATGTATCGTCTAACCGAAAAGGTGGACTTGGAATGTTTGACATCTACAGCATTGAATATGCGGAGAACCAAGTAGAAAATGTTGCTTTTCTTGATGGTAGAATTATTAATCCTAAAGGATTAGCAATTCCTGAAGGCTCTTATATTACACTGAAATGCAGTAATTGTTCCGATAATACAGAACAGGTAATTACGCCTAGAATGAGGGATGGTGTATTTGTAAGCAAATTAGAAAAATGTAAGGAGTATGAATTAGCTTATTTCTATAGCTCAGCCACAAAAAATCCATACAGAAATAAGTTTTCTACCAATTGTGATGTCGCTTACCAAGTGATTACTAAACGCGTATTGATCGACGATGCTAATCAAAAAATCGTTCCATTTCCTAAATACCATATCAATGGAATTGCTACCGACAAAGAATCAGGTCAAGCCATTGCAAATGCATCTATCATGTTAACGATAGATGGAAATACGGCCAATGAACTTACAGCGGCAAATGGCAAGTATTCTTCCGAAATCTTGAAGGATTATTTATTTGAGTCATCAATAAACGGACAAATAATGGCGAGTGCCGAAGGTTATTTAGCACAATCAATCAATGTAAAAAGTGATCTTTTATTTGATTCTGTCATTACTGTGAATTTCATGCTGGAAGCTACAGCTCGTGGATTCTTAGGTCCTTATGTTGTTAATTATCAATACAATAAGTCTAATTTAACGGATTACTCTAAAAATAAATTAGTGGAAGTTATTAAAATAATGAATGATAATCCATCGCTTAAAATAGAAATTGCTTCTCACACGGACAGTAGAGGACCTGCTGTATATAACGAATGGCTTTCCGAAATGAGAGCTAAAAATGCTGTAGATTACATCAAATCTAAAATTGTTAATCCGGATAGAATTGAAGCAAAAGGATACGGTGAAGAAAAATTGTTAAATGACTGTACAGATGGTAAGTCTTGTTCAGATAAATTACATATTCAAAATAGAAGAACTGAATTTATTATTATTAAATAATCGCTTCTAGCATTTTATTAAGTCCCCTGTCTAACATGGGGACTTTTTTTATTACACTATATCATGAAACTACAATTAAAACGCCCTCTTTGTGTTTTTGACCTTGAAACGACAGGTATACAAATCACAAAAGACAGAATTGTGCAAATTGCAATCATCAAAATCCACCCCGATGGTAGCGAATTAGAATACAATGAAATAGTAAATCCAGAAATGGAAATCCCTCAAGAAATTTGTGAAATTCATGGTATAACAAATGAAATGGCTAAGCAAGCTCGGACATTACGAGAACTCGCCCCGGCGATCATGGAATTTATTGGAGATGCTGATTTAGCAGGATTCAATTCAAATAAATTTGATATTCCCGTATTAGTAGAAGAACTTATTCGTGTGGGGGTTGATGCCGATTTTTCTAATAAGGCCTTCGTAGATATTCAGAATATTTTTCACAAGATGGAACAGCGTACTTTATCTGCCGCGTGCTTGTTCTACACAGGTAAAACCATGGAAAATGCACATAATGCATTATTCGACACTAGAGTTACTTGGGAGGTGCTTAAAGCGCAGCTAGAACGATACGAACAACTCGAGCCGGATGTAAATTTCTTGTCGAACTTTTCAAGAAATAGTAGTTTTGAAATGGTCGATTATGCTGGCCGTTTAGCAAAAAACGAAAAAGGCGAAACCATCTATAATTTTGGTAAGCACAAAGGAAAAACAATCCAACAAGTAAACACCAATGAACCTGGTTATTATGGCTGGATGCTCGAGGCTGATTTTACGAATCACACCAAATTGTGTCTTAGAAAAGAAATGGAAAAGATAAAACTGGAGAAAGAACAAAAAAAACAAGAAGACCTCTCCAATCAGATGAATTCCTTAGCGAATAAATTTAATACAAAATGAAAATTATTTGTATTGGTAGAAATTACAGTGATCATGCTAAAGAGATGGGAGCTGAAGTGCCAAAAGAACCCGTTTTTTTCATGAAGCCCGACACGGCATTACTTAGAGAAAAAGATTTCTATTATCCAACGTTTACAAACGACTTACATTATGAATGCGAGTTAGTGGTTAAAATCAGCAAAGTAGGGAAATGCATCGATCAAGTATTTGCAAGCAAATACTATCATCAAATTGGATTAGGAATTGATTTTACTGCACGAGACTTACAAAGCGAGTGTAAAAAAAATGGACTTCCATGGGAAAAAGCAAAATCATTCGATAATAGTGCTGCTATCTCTGAAAAATGGCTGGATATAGCAAGTCTGAATCAACCCATAAATTTTGAGTTTTACCAAAATGGTGAGCTGAAACAAAAAAGTAATTCCAATGAAATGCTTTTTAATATCGATCAAATAATTGCCCATATATCAAAATACATTACCTTAAAAATAGGTGACTTAATCTTTACGGGCACCCCTTCAGGTGTAGGACCTGTTGCCATTGGAGATGTTCTTTCTGGAAATATCGAAGGTGAAAAGATGTTCGAATTTATTGTTCGCTAAAACTTTACCAATCTTACCACATTAATATCTCCTTGCATTTTTAAGAAATAAATGCCATTCGATAAGGACGATAAATCAATCCATGTGGTGTTTTTGTCAATTACAAGGGTTTGACAGAGACGGCTAAAATTATCCATAATAGTAATAGACCTTCCAATTTTGGTGCTTTCAATGCAAAACAAACCACTCGTCGGATTAGGATGTATAAAAAACCCTACTGTTTCCTCCTGCTCACCAATTCCAAGATTACTGTTTGCATCGTGTTCTAAATGAAAAACACCCCCTAAATCTTGCCCAACAAATAAATCTAAACTACCGTCATTATCGATATCATTCACCGAACAAGCGCTGTAAGCACCAATGTCTAATCCTAAAAAATTAGCCTGTCGAACGTGAAAATTACCATTGGTCGTTACATCAATACTATCATAAAATCGTAACTGTCCGTCATAACCTCCCACCAATAAATAAGTAGTATCGTCATGAAGGAAGAAATGAGGGTATGGAAATCCATCTGGGGTACTAGTAGAAACATCCACATTTCCGAGCATACTTGTCATCAATTGAAATGATGGAACCAAAGAGCTGCCGATATTTTCATAATAGACTATTTCACCTGTTTTTTTACCAATTAATAAATCCAACTTTCCATCCCTATTGTAATCGAAAAGTTGAGGCGCGGCATATTGACCTACATTAATGGGAGTTCCATTATTAGCTGGATAAGACGTTACCGCATTTCCAAATAAAGGATTAGAACCAGTACTTATATTTTTGCGATAGACCAAACTTCCATCTTCTAAACCTAAGATAAGATCCGGCTTTGAATCACCATCAAGGTCACCAAAACTAGCAATCATGCGCAAGCCATAATTTGCCTGGGATAAATTCAAAAAATCATCGTCAATAAATGTAAATACTGGCTGTGAAAGCGTGCCTGTATTTTTGTAATAAGCAATTCTACTTTCTTTTAATAGCGTGGGCCTATAAGCAAAGAAATTGCAAACAAACATATCCAACAATCCATCTCCAGTAAGATCTGCAAAAACAGGTATTGATCCGGTACCGTGTTCAATCATTTCCTCTTGTAAAAAGGATTTTGTTTGATATACAAAATTACTTACTGAATTTGAGCCCGTATTTTTATAATAAAGGACACTTTGCTCATTTTCTGATACGCCTCGCGCATTGGGCGCAACTAATAAATCTTTGATTCCATCAAAATCAACATCGACAGAATACGCCGCAGGGAATAATTGCATGTTCACACTCACACTATTACTTGGAAATGCAGGGTCAACAGATACCATTAATGAATTAGTATTCGGAAGTGTACCACCATTTATCAATAAGTTCATCGTGGGATACGAAACATCGCCAATAATTAAATCTTTCACGCCGGAACCATCTATGTCAATTGCTAAAAGCGTAGACCCTGAATGTGCTTTTGAATCATCGGCAATTGGCTTGTTAATGATGGGTAATTCAGGATTAGGAACGTTTCCAGCAATACAAGGCGAATCCTGATCATTTAAAAATATGGCGTTGGACGTTACATCTTCCCGGAAACCACCCCAACATTCGTTTTTCAAAACAAATTCTAATGAATCAGCGTGCCCATATAAATCCATGCTTTGGTTCTGATGGTATTGGACATGCTCGCCGCCGATATGATACGTTAGAATATCCAAATCCCCATCAAGATCAACATCAACGATAGCAGGGATATCGCTAGAACTTACGTATAAATTCAACATAGTTCCCCAATAATTAGAGTAAAGTAAGTTTTTTTCTAAGGTCCATGCTAAGCCTGAAATAGAATTGCCCGTATTCTTGTAAACCATTACCCCTCCTATTCCGTAGGTAAATAAATCATTCTTCCCATCTCCATTGTAATCCATCATAATAACACGATAACGCAAGTCAGGCGGAAACAAATTACGGCTGTCTGCCAAAAACGAATAAGAATGATTGGCTCCTAGAACATCGTGTCTAAAAACGCGAATTTGATTGTTACTTCGATCGAATACAAATAAATCCTTATCGCCATCGTAATCGATATCGAGATCTGATACCTGCACATAATTTAATCCACCTGCCCAAGGAAAAGCTAAAGAAGCTCCAAATTTACTAACCGATATAGAATCGTTATAAGAAAATTGAAATTGGGAATGTAATCTATTGAAAGAAAAAAAGGTTAATAAAAGGACCAAATAAATGGAACTACATTTCATTTGCTAGTTTCTTGTAAATTTACACATAGTTTCGTTTATGAAAAATTTAACCGGTATAATTTTAATAGTTGCTTTGATCGTTTGTAACGGTATTATATGGATGATTGTAAAACCTAAACAGACTACCTCCACAGTTCAAAAAAATGAGGTAGCCACTTCAATCGAATGTATTCAAGCTAGCTTTCAAGAACGAAACATACCGTTTTCTTCACCGGCATACCAACACCCCAATTATACAAGCAATATGATTTTTGAAGTGTCGGGTAATCTACTAGCTGGAGACAAAAAATGGCGGGTTGGAGAAACATTTAAGGCAAATGATCTTTTGTGCATATTAAGTTCTGATGCTGCCTATTATATGCTTACAGAGAAAAAGCAGTTATTAATTAGAGATTTCGGGGATGTTTTTGCGCAAATTGAAAATAGATTTCCGCAAGAGAAAGCCAAGTGGTACGCATTTCTTGAAAAAATAACACCAAGCACAAAAATTCCTTCTCTACCAAATTTTTCATCAAATGAAGAACGGATTTTCATGGCTGAATTAGGTTTGACGGCATCTTATTATGCCATTAAAACACTTGAAAACAACATGAAAAATTACTACTACACGGCACCCTTTGATGGTAAAATAATAGCAATTAATTATCAGCTTGGCGCTTTCATTGAGAAAGGAAAAACAATCGCTACCCTAGAGAAAGAGAGTACTCCTGAGTTTGTTGTATATGTAGAAACAAAGCATGTGAACAAGTTTGTGAGTGCCAAAGAAATCAATCTTAAATCAAATGAAACATTTTATGGAAAAGCTACATTCACAAAAATAGGTCAAGCAAATATCAAAACACCTGAAATTACGCCTTTATACTATAAAATGGCAAAGAAAGAAAATGGGATAATACCATTAAATGTAATGGCTTACTTAAATGAAAAGGAGAAAATAGCTGGCTATATGCTGCCAAACAATGCAGTATCAGGGAACAAAGTTTGCCTTGTAAGCAATGGTATGGTACAACATAAAACGATTAAAATAATTCGAGAAATAAACGATTCGATATTAGTTACAGGCATTACGAAAGAGGATGTAATTGCTTCAAAATTTATTGTCATTACAGGTTCACCCAATAAAAAATTTAAAGTCATTAAGCATAACTAAACCTATTCCACATACAAGGGGCGTATTAAAGCAATCGCAGGAATAGCTCACTTGAACTGACTAAAAATTAACAACCAATAAAGCATCAATATTTGCTAAAGCGAAATTTCCTTAAGAATTAAGCCGTTTTGTGGAATTTCGTAAGGTAGTTGGCAGTCATTTAAATATTTGACAGTAACCTTGCGTTTCAATTTACAATCGAAAGATACGAGACAAATAACTCCCTCAGTATTCTTGCTCCAAACGAATGCCTTATAATGTTTTGGTTTTGATGCCTTAGTTACTAAAATAAAATCTTCCACATAACCTATAAACTTATCCTGATAATCTTTAGTTTTTAGGATAAATAAAGGGTGAATTCTAAGCTGATTCCTAATCTTTTCATGGATTAATTCCTCCTTATCTGTTTGCTCAAATAATTCGTTTAGCCAATCATTTCCCCAACCTGATTGCACGCCAATTAATTTATGAATACTGTCGTTGTAGCGATTTAATAAATCCAATCCAACAGCGTCAAAAACGTCATTTCCAGCGTAGCTCATGGTGAAATTCCATCGAAACGCAACCTCTTTAATCGCATTATTTCTTTCGAATGAAAAAGGACGACCAGTAAGGTAATACGTTTGACTAAATAGTGTAAAAGATGAAAGAAGAATTAAAAGACAACTAAATTTAGACATTAAAATTTAATTAGTTTATAGCTTGTCCGGCCTTTCGAGTGGCAAGCATCGACATAATAAATTCCCGCAGCAAACTCCTTAACATAAATAGTAAGATGACTCAAACCTGAGACCTTGTTTCGCAATAGAACTTTGCCCGAAGCATCCATCAAATTCATTTCTTCAAATTCTCCAAACCATGAAATAGTAACACTTTCTGCTGTTGGGTTGGGTTGAATTACAAGATGAATATTGACTTCCGAAAGATTTGACTGATCAACAGTGAAACAATCAGAAGTATCCGAACATTCGCCCAGGGAAACAATAACAGCATAGGTACCGCTAACTGCCGTTGTAGTAAAACTTTGATTTATAGCACCCGGAATACCTGTGTTTCCAATACAATCTATCCATTGATAAGTTGCACCAACCTGCTGGGCTGTCAACGTTATACCACTAGTCGAAACGGCTACGCTTGGGTTTGGACTAACAAGCAAATCTTGCGTTGTATCCGTTGCACAAACACCTGCATTTGGCGTAAAAGTGTACGAGAAAGTGCCCGGAAGTTGCGAATTCACCATTGGTGACCAGGTACCCGAGATATTATTTTGCGAAACGACCGGTAGCACGACAAGTTCGTTTTGACAAACAGCCGTAAATGGGTCAAAGATTGGTTGCTGAATAGCTTCTACAGTTAATGAAAAGCTTGTTACACTGGCACAGGCAGTTGCAACAGGCGTGAAAGTATAATTACTTGAACCCACATTGGATAAATTTAATGCAGGTAGCCATGTTCCCGCTATTCCGTTATCTGATGAGGTGGGAAGTACAAAGTTCGAATCATTTTGGCATACCGGAGAAATAGAGGTGAAAATTGGTACATCGAGCCCATTACACGTAATTGAAAAATTATTATTAGAAATATCAAAAAATGTTTGGGCTCCTGACATGACCATTATTCTTGCTGTATTGGATACCACGTTAGGACAAATTATCACTTCAGAACCGTCATTTGCCGTTGACGCTGACAAAACATACGGATAAGTTTGTCCCCCATTTAGAGAAAGTAAAATGCGTACCGTTGAACAATTAATTGGAGCTGCAGTAGTATTTGCAACCGACCAAGTGACCGTTTGTGAACTTCCACCAGGCCAAGTGATTCCTGATGCTGAAGGATACGTAACTACAAATGGTCCAGCAGTCGCATTGGTAGTAACTGTTAAATCAGTATAATCATTACAAGCACCCACAGCATGATTGTCCCTAACAGAAAGCCTAAAATCCATAACTCGCGCAACAGATGGTAATACTTCCCAAGTGAAAGGCCCGTTAGATGCCAAAGTGGATAACTTCGGAAAATAGCGCGACGAATCTGTTGAAGGGTTAAAACTTCTGAAATTGGGACCACCTACCGCGGTAGCAACCGGCGGTTGAGTACTTGCCTCATTGTCCATTTGCTCCCACAAATAAGTTAGCACATCACCTTCAGCATCAATGGCATTAGCTGTTAAAATGAAAGGAGTTGATATAGGCACTACAATATTACCACTTGTGGATTGAATAGTGGGTGCCGTATTATTCAATGCAGTTAATACCTCACACTGGTGACCATTACTTAATATCTCAATACTAATTTCACCGAGATTATACCCGTGAAAATAATCATCTGAATTATTTTGAACATTTGGAGCACAAATTCCGGCATACCCCATTATAGTACTTGCACTTCCCGGTTCGCGTCGAGCCGCATTAACACTGTTGCAAGGATTGTTTTGTGTGTGATTACCACCAAATTGGTGGCCCATTTCGTGGGCAACATAATCGATATCAAAAGGGTCTCCGATTGGAGCGCCGCTTCCTGTTACTCCTCGCGCCTTCTGTCCACCTGTACAAACAACGCCTAGTCCTGCCAATCCGCCACTATTTGTTCCAAAAACGTGACCTATATCGTAATTAGCACTGCCAATCAAGTTATCAACACTTGTTTGATTTTGATTAATCATGCTACCAGCATTTCCATTGGTAAAAGGATCGGTTGCAGCATTCGTATGAATCAACAAATTATTATTGGGAATAATCGTCATTGTAATGGCGATGTCCTTTTCATAAACACCATTCACTCGATTCATCGTTGTAACTTGAGCTGCTGCTGCTAATACGACTGTTCCACCGTGAAACGTAGTATACTCAGCTGTGTTTGACAGAGCCAAACGATAGGTACGAAGTTCACAAGTTCCAAAAATACTTTTTACATTACTATTCGGCTTCCCCTCTTCTTCCACAACATCACAAACCTTAACTTTGTTAGTGACGAAATCTTTTCGATGGTAAACAATGTATAATTGTGTGTTATTTTTAAACATCGGATCAATAAATACGGTACTCTTACCTGGAATCATTATCATCGCATGAAATCCTTGCGGTGTAACATCCCATTTAGCGAAAGCCCCCGAACCATCAACAGCATAGCCGTCTAAAGTCATTATTTGTGGGAATTTAGCATTGTAATCAGGGTGCATTGTTTTATTTCGTTTGATACTAAATGTATGGAAGCTTCCATCAGGATATGGCAATTGAATTTCGCCAACAAATCCAGCGAGCCTTCCTTCGCGGTAACTAATACCTTGTAACTGCGGAAGAATAGCAGAAACATCAAGGGTGAACACTGCTGAAGAAGTTGAATTAATTTGAGGTTCCCCAAAAATTGGCAGTGCTGTTTGTGCACAAGACAACCAATTTAATGAAATAGTTCGTTTTTGTTGGGCAAAATTATTCTCACAGAAGATAAATAGCAGCGAGGAAACACATAATAGTTGAAAGTACTTAGTCATCTTTTTTTTTCGCTAAAATTAAAAAAATATCTTTGAAAATTTTAAATAAAAGAAATTTATTCCGTGTGTAAAGGACTCAATAAATCCAATGCTGATTTGACGGGACTAAATGTTTCATTGGGGATCTCAACAAAAACGGAATTCCAAAAATACATACTACCGTTCCACAATCCTGGTAATTCAAGGAAACTAATTTCTTCGTTTTGCACCGATTTCGATATTTTCAGAAAAGCATTATCATCAACAAATTCAGACAGTTGAATATCCATGTCATTCAAATCTTTCTTACAAACCACCATCATTACAGGATTAAAATGCGTGCTTGAAAACAATATATTTTCATCGGCATTATCAATCACTTGTACCTTTTCGATTATTTGCTTTGAAACAACCCCATCTTTTTCAACCATAAATGGACCGCCGCCGGGATATCCCTCATTCTTAACCATACCACAAACACGTATTGGGCGATTAATCAAAGTCAAAAATTGTGAAGGTTCCTTATTCATGGACAACTCTGAATCAGTATATAAGCCATATTTGACATTTATCGAAACTAACTGTTCATATATTGGATTTACTGCTAAGGATTTTAATGCCGTTCGAATTTCAACCAACAGTCCCGCCAAAGCACTCCATGTCAAAATTGAAACGGAAGATTTAGAAAAATGCTGAATATTATCAATATTTTTAATAAAAATAAGAGAGCTATCTATCGCGGATAAATTGGATAGCAAAGCCCCATGGCCTGCTGGTCGTCGAATAAAGTTACCCTGATCATCTGTAATGGGTTCTTTGTTAGCATTAAATACAAACGAATTAGAATCCTCATCTTGTTCGGAATACGAAACATTAAACTTTTGGAGCGTCTCATTTTCAATATTGTTAATTTCATTACATATAACATCTTCAAAACGTTTCTGAATAGTAAAATGAAATGCGATATCTGAGGCATTGATTAAGGTGGATTGCTGAATATGCTCTGAAATCGCACTTTTCACACCGGTATCATACCGATGAAATGGAAATAATCCTTTAGGTAATTCTCCATAATTCAAGCCTTCCTTATCCATTAAAAACGACAATAAAAAACGCCAATCAATCTCTCCAGCAACTATCTGTTCCTTTATTTCCTGAGAAAGCAATTGGTAGAAAGCGAAATCCGAAATCTGACTAAACATTTTTTCAATGAGCCCACGCGTCCTTTCCGAAGGACTGTATAAGTAATCACGAACAAACTCGAACATTCTCGAACCAGAGCCAGAAGCAGGAATAAAAACACATACCCGATGATTCCCCCTGTCAAATTTATCTTTATACGCTAAAAACTCTTCGGAAGAAAGGTGTAGTATGCCATCACCAAGCGTACACGGCTTAATGATTGACAAACTTACGGCCTCATAAAAAATTTTATCACGTTGATTTTTTATTAAATTAACTTGGTTTTCGGTCATTTAAAAACGATTTCTTTTCTTTGCTGAATGAATATAGGGTTCGAATTTATAAAATATAGCTTGAATGCCAAAGGAAGGCAAGGAATACATTCGCCATTTGTTTACAACTTAATGGATAAAGTTCTTAGTATGCCTATTTCTTCAGCGATAAAGGATCGTCAAAAAGCACTCTTTACCGAATTAAAATCTGATAATACAAGCATCGAATTTAAAGAATTTGGAGCTGGCTCAAAAAAATTAGGGAAACAAAGAACCGTAAAACAAATCTTTTCAACCAATTCAACTCAAAAAAAATACGGTGAATTATTATATAGAATCATGCATGCCTATGAACCCATGAAGGTCTTAGAGTTGGGGACATCTTTAGGAACTGGGACTTTACACATGCATTGGGGAAACCCAAAGGCAGAAATAATTACCGTAGAAGGCTGTAACGCAACCTACAATAAGGGGAAAGAAACCATCGCGAAGCACCGACTAAATGATCAAATTCATGTAAGGAATTCCACATTTCAAGATTATTTTAAAGAGCCAATCAAAGAATTATTTGACCTTGTATTTATAGATGGGCACCATGATGGAAATAGTTTAATTGAGTATTTAAGATTACTTGAAAAATATACGCATAACGACACCATTTTTATATTGGATGACATTCGTTGGAGCAAGGATATGTTTAGTGCATGGAAAAAAATATCCAGTGATAAACAATATCACCTAACGATTGATTTTTTTAAAATGGGGCTGTTAATTAGACAAGAAACTAAACACAAAGAACATTTCGTCCTAAGGAAATCTGTTTAGTAAGCAGTAAATAAGACCTCCAACATTTCAGGTATTTCAAGAAGTGGAGAACTATTCCTATCTGCACGTTCCTTCGTTATCTCACCATCAAAATCAGCTACGAAATCGTCATCATAAGTTCCTTTATAACCGGCTTGAAATGAAAAAGAAGGAATTTCATTAACATCTTCATAAGCGATTACTTCTTCCATCTCTGCGGTCAAAACTGGAAGCTTTTCATTTTTAAACTTACGAGGAGCAGGTTTAGGGATTATGTTTTTAGCTAATAAAGTTTTGTCCTCTGGTACAATTGCTTTGATTTCCTTCCCCTTTTCCTTTTTTACCGGAATAGTACGCCCCGTTTTCACTTGGGTGATTTGAGTTGAATTAAAATCAATAAATAGTAAAGAAATGGCGAGAACCACACTTGCTGCTGCTAAATAATATAACGGTTTCTGATAAAAGTACTTCGTATTTATAGTAGAGCGACCATTCAAAGTAGCAGCATGATTTTCTTCAAAAAGCTGATCTAATTTTATTTTCACAGAATGATTCGGCATAGAGCTAAAATTCTCCTGTAAGTCAATTGAGTTATAGATTTCCTTTAATAAATTAAATTCATCCTCGTTCGTACAATAAATCGACAAGCCAGCACTTTCTGCACTAGTAAGTTCAGCATAAGACTTCGATTTAATACAATTTTCTAATTGAGCATCCATTTTTTTATTTTTTAATGACTTAAAACCACCTGGTATTCTTTTAATTTTTCTGCTAATTGCTTTGTTGCATAAAACAAGCGAGATTTGACAGTCCCCTCATTGATTTCCAACACATCTGCAATTTCCTTTAGGGAGAATCCTTGAAGATGCCGTAGAGAAAATACATCGCGGTGTTTTTCATCCAATTGGATCAAGCTTTTGTCAAATGCAGACATAAAAATTTTATCTTGTACTTCATTAAAAACATTAACATCACTTTTAATCGAAATGTGATTGTCAATTCCTATCGAAGTATTTTTCCGTACTTCTTTCCGCTTGTATTCATTTTTGCACATATTACAAGCTACCGCAAACAACCAAGTTTTAAAAGAGCGAGTAACATCAAAAGATTGTGGTGAAACAATAATCTTTGCAAAAATATCGTGGACTAAATCTTCCGCTTTTTCGCGATCACGCCAAAGCATTTTATTAAAATACCCAAACAATACACCCGAATACCTATGATATAACTCATCAAATGCACGCTTATCCCCTTTTGATAGCAAGGCCATCAATTCTTCATCAGGAATAGAATCATACTTTTTTTTGAGTAATATCATGTTAATGTTTCTTGATATAGCTTTGTTTTCCAGATTTCCGTGCCGCAAGATCTATTTCTTTTTCTACCCAGTCCAATTTCAATTTATCACCCTTTGAAGTATACTCAGCTTTTAGATAAAGTAACATGGGTAAATAGTTAGATGATAGATTATTGCTTTCTATGGATTGAAATTGATTCATATTTCGTTTTTCTAATGTCCGATTCCATAATTTTTCATTGCGCAAAACTAAATTGTCATTGCTCGATATATTATTTTGTCGGTATTCAAAAACCAATCCAATTGGAAATAAAAACTCTTTTATCGGGGATAAATATTCTCTTGGCAATGTCATAGACAAAGCAATATTTTTGTCGCTATTCAAATTACAAAAAGATGCTAAATAACTCGTGTTTATTGTATTGCTCTTCGGGAGTAAAAATCCTTGCTTCACCAATTGATAGCGATAGGATTCACTTTGCATAAGATCCAACGAAATAGTAGTTAGCTCAGAATGAAATTTGTTAATGTATTGCTGATAGGCAACACCATACGAATCAAAAAATCCATGGGTGATTAATACCTGGTCTTCTGCGGCAGAAAGTAGCAAATCTTTTGCATAGGAGATAACCTCTTTAGAAAGTAAGTTATTGACTTGTAATTTTTCTAAATAGTTAATTGTTCCTGCGGAATCACTTTTCGCCATTGCATTTCCTACACATTGTGACAATAATGTTGGGTCTAATGGAGCCAATTCCTCGGCTTTAATTAATTCAGTTTCACGATCAACGTTATAATTACCCGAAATGTAGTAGTATAAATTATACTCAAAAGAATTTGGGTCTTCATCTTTTAATAAACGTACATCCTCATCCATTTTTTCTTGTAAAGGAAGATCGGCAGATCGAGAGCTTGGCTGACTTGATGCCACTTTCTTTTTCTGAATAAATTTATCGGAGGTAGTACTAATCGATTTAATTTCCTGCTTTGAATTGGGGACAGCCTCCCTATTTTTGTTTGTTTTTTTTGTACTGAGGATTTCTACTTCATTCAAATTTTCCAATTGAATGGAATCCATCACTATTATTGGAATAGATGAATTAGAATTGAAAGATGAGTTGGTCACCTTATTTTCTTCCGGCGGTTGTGAAAATAAGATCGCAACTTGAAAAAACGAAATAGAAAAAATCAAAGTTTTCATGGTATTTTTTTTCAATTACAACTCTAGAACAAGAAGGTTCAAACTAACTTATTTTTTTAAATGTAGAATAAAGGTATTTATTTATTATTGATTGAAAATTGAACAATAAAAAGAAAAACGAATTGTTTATTAAAACCCTAATAATACGTAGATTTGCCCCTTGAAGAACCATGAAAAATAAACTAATCCCCTTCATTCTTTTTAGTTTCGTGCTCGGATTCCTTTCCCTTACTACAAGTTGTGGGAAAAATAATTCGTTTTCAAAAAAACACTTGAGTTTTTCCTTAGACACCTTGGTTTTTGACACCGTTTTTACCACTATTGGATCAACTACGCAGCAATTTAAGATCTATAACAACGAAAATAAAACGCTTATTATAGAGGAAATTGAATTAATGGGGGGAGCCAATTCTTTTTTCAGAATGAATGTTGATGGGATTAGTCAAAACATAATTAAAGACACCAAGATATTGGGTAATGACAGTCTTTTCGCCTTTGTTGAAGTCACCTTAAACACCAATGGACAAACACTCCCTTTGATTATTGAGGATTCTATTCGTTTTCGAACTAATGGCGTCGATCAATATGTAAAATTAGCTGTTTGGGGACAAGACGCTTATTTTCATTACAAGGACCTTAACGAAGGAACGTGGGCAAACGATAAACCACATGTTATTTATGGTTATGCAGCCGTAGATTCGGCTAAAACATTAACAATTCCCGCCGGGACACAAATACATTTACATAAAAATTCCCTGCTATATGTCTATAAATCTACGTTGCATGTGGAAGGAAATTTGGGTAACGAAGTTGTTTTTAAAGGCGATCGACTGGAACAAATGTATCAAGATGTAGAAGGACAATATTATGGAATTTACTTTCACGAGGCAAAAGAATCCACCATCAACTATGCGATTATTAAAAATGGAACTTCCGGCATACATGTCTATTCAAACGATAACGCCAACCCGAATTATACGCTAACAGTAAGCAATACGAAAATATTCAACCATTCAAGGTACGGCATCTTCATTTATTCTGGAGGGAAAGTCAAGGCCGAAAATTGCATAATTTCTAAATGCGGCACACATGCACTGATTGTTTTAGAAGGTGGCGATTTTAATTTTAACCATTGTAATTTACTTGGTTATGGCAATTCTCAAGCTCCTGCTGTAGGGATCAGTAATTTTTACAACGATTATTTTAATGGGACAACCAACGTTGGATCCATTGATGAAGGCAAATTCTATAATTGCATTATTACTGGAAATTTAAGCAGTGAATTTGCCATCGACACCATCCAAATGAACGGAGTAAACTTAAATTTTGACATAAAAAATTGTTTGATTCGCTCAGAAACGATCTACACAGATCCCTTCTACCAAGATATATTATGGAATGACAATCCATTATTTGAAGATACTGACCAAGGAGATTTTTTATTCACCACCAATTCCACACTAAACGCAAATGGAATAGTGACAACCGTCACGAATGATATTTATGGCTCACCAAGAAATAATCCCCCAGACATTGGTGCGGTAGAATTAAATTAAAAAAAAAAAGCGCTAAAAAGCGCTTTTAATATAATTCTTAAGTCAGTTATGCATTAGCATTCATAGCATCTAACACATCCATTACACTTTTAACTGCCTCAACCGATTCAGCTAAAAGCACTTTTTCTTCTTGGTTCAAATCCAATTCAATAATTTTCTCGATGCCATTTTTGCCCAATATAACTGGTACACCTAAATAAATATTGCTGAAGCCATACTCACCTTGTAACCAAGCACAAACAGGGAATATTCTTCGCTGATCACGAACAATAGCCTCTACCATTTGAGCAGCAGCTGCTCCCGGTGCATACCAAGCTGAAGTACCCAGTAATTTAACGATTTCTCCACCACCAAACTTAGTTCGCTCGATGATCTCATTTAATTTTTCTTCTTCAATTAACTCTGTAACTGGAATACCTGCTACTGTTGTATATCTTGGAAGCGGCACCATCGTGTCACCATGTCCACCCATCAACACTGCCTGAATATCTTTCGGAGAAACATTTAACTCCGTTGCTAAAAAAGCACGGTAACGAGCCGTATCTAACACACCCGCCATTCCAAAAACCTTATTGGGATCTATTTTTGCATTTAAATAAGCGCAATAAGTCATTACATCTAAAGGATTAGACACAACAATAATAATGGCATTAGGAGAATACTTAACAATGTTTTCAGTTACCGTTTTTACAATTCCAGCATTGGTGGCAATTAAATCATCTCTTGACATACCAGGCTTACGAGGCAATCCAGAAGTAATAACTACAACATCCGAATCCTTTGTTTTAGAATAATCATTGGTCGAACCAATTACCCTTGAATCATATTGATTAATGGGTGCCGTTTGCCAAATATCTAAGGCTTTTCCCTCAGCAAACCCTTCTTTGATATCCAACAAAATTATTTCATTGGCAATTTCCCGATAAGCGAGAACATCAGCGCAAGTAGCGCCCACATTTCCAGCTCCTACAACAGTTACTTTCATTTCAAAAATTTAGTTAATAATATTAAGTACGAAATTAATATATTTGACGTAAAATAAGTGAATTTCGAAATCTTTTTCGAGGTAAATTATAAATAAGGCAACCCAAAACAGACCCTTACGTTTTTAAGCTGAAACACATTGGAGAACATTGACAAAATAAAACAAATTATAGAAGGTTGCCTTCGGAAAGACAGACGGTCTCAAGAAGCCTTTTTTAAATTGTATTATGGAAAAATGATGTCTGTTTGTCTTCGATACATAAGTGATCGGGACAGCGCACAAGAAGTTCTTCAAGATGGTTTTATAAAGGTCTTTGAAAAATTGGAACATTTTGATTTCCGCGGCTCGATTGAAGGGTGGCTAAGGCGTATTATATCTAATACCGCAATAGATGCTATTCGAAAGGCTAAACGGAATCCATTTCTTACCGACAACGACAATGATTTTAAACAGTTAGCTGAAAATGAACTAGAAAAAAAAGAGAATCTTATCTATATGGAACTAAAAGCAAAAGTTGCTATGGACGAGATTCAAAAATTATCACCAGCTTACCGTACTGTTTTTAATTTATATGTTTTTGAGGAATATTCACATAAAGAAATAAGTGAAATTCTAGGTATAAGCGAAGGGACATCAAAATCCAATTTATCCAAGGCAAAAGTTAATTTACAAAACAGATTAAGTATTAAATTTTCAAAAATTGAAGAATGACAAATAAAAATATAGAAGAACTTTTCAAACAGGCACTTGAAGGGCACGAATTGCCCTACGATGCGTCTGCGTGGAAAGGTTTAACTAACAAATTAGATAAAAATATTCCTGCACAAAGCCCCGTTAAAGTATGGCGATGGGTTTTGGGGTCCCTTGTATTAATCTCCATTACATCACTTTTACTTTGGAATAACTCTAAAGAAACAAGCAATACTAAAAAGAATGAAATTGGTGAAAATAGTTCAAAAAAGAACAAGCCAACTAAAATTGAAAAGTCGACTAATAAACAAGACATAACTATTCAGAACAATAAAAAGGACCCTTTAACTATTACTACATTCGGAGAAGTTATTGAAATGCCAACGATTAATTCAGACTTCCATGAAAATGAAAATTTAAATGTAGATGAAATTCAAAAGGAAGAAATTATTAGTACAGACGAACAAGAAGATCCAGTAGCGAAGAATGAAAATGATGTAGCCGTAAATTCAAGTATCGTTTATCCTACCCTAGCGTTCAATTGCATTGGAGATCAGAAGGTGCTTTCAAATAAAAACGCTACTGATTTAGTTCTTGTTACACCAAGTAATCTACAATTAATTATACCTGCGAAAAGTGAAACTTCTATTACCATCGAAGAAAAAGGCTACTATCGTATTGGTACAATGTCCTCTGAGGGTATATTCAACGAACATACCACCCAATTGGTGAATGAATCCCCAACTATGGATTTTAGTCTTGAAGACCTAAATTACATAAACGGGCTTCCTACCTTGCCGATTAACATTAAGTCTAATGAAACGACAATAGCTATTTATCTTAATAATAAGTTAGTCGGAACAAACCTTAAAGAGACTGAAATTTATCTATTTAAGAAAGGTGATAATCAAATAACCGTTTCATGCAGCAATGAATTCAACTGTAAAGCATCCATCACAAAAACGGTTAACACTATTGAAGATTATAATTTACTTGCTGTAAATGCTTTCGATCCCTTTTCAAATGACGCAAGAAAAAGTACTTTCATGCCTTTTGCACTTACCCAAAGAAAGACCGCATTTAACTTAATAATTATTGACCCTTCAGATGGAGGAATAGTTTTTGAATCTAGTGATGCAAGCAATGCTTGGGATGGTTACGACAAACGAAACGGCAAGATGGCTGCGGCTAATAAGGCCTACATTTGGAAAGTAAACATTGCAAATCCAGAACACAAAGAAAACATCGAATATAAAGGTACAATTGTACGCCTGTAAGAATCATTAATAAGTTTCATAAGTAAGGATTATTTTCACGGATAATCCTTATTTTTGTTTACTATTCTTATGGCGCTAATCATTCAATACAGAAACTACACAATTATTATATCTCCTGCTAGATTGGAAGCTATTAGTTCAGATTTACTAATCGGAATAAAACCAACTGATTCATGAGTGTAATCCGATTATTACCTGAACACATTGCGAATCAAATTGCAGCTGGAGAAGTAGTTCAACGCCCTTCCTCTGTCGTTAAGGAATTGATGGAGAATGCCATCGATGCGCATGCCAAGACAATCAAAGTCGTAATTAAAGATGCTGGAAGGACACTTATTCAACTAATAGATGATGGCGACGGAATGAATAGCGTAGACAGCAAAAGTTGCTTTGATCGTCATGCTACTAGCAAAATAGAACATGTTGATGATTTGTTTAAACTTAAAACAAAAGGTTTTCGTGGGGAAGCATTAGCATCTATTGCGGCAATTGCTCAAGTCGTTTTAAAAACAAAAAAATCAGACCAAGAAATTGGTCAATTAGTAGAAATAGAATCAAGTAAAATCGCCAAATCAGGTGAAATCGTTTGTAATAACGGTAGTAATTTCGAAATAAAAAATCTTTTTTATAACGTCCCTGCGCGCCGAAATTTTCTAAAGTCAGATTATGTAGAATTTGGACATATTAAAGAGGAATTCATTCGTATTGCATTGGCGCATCCTGAGTGCCATCTGATTTTACTACACAACAATGAAGAAATTTATCAACTTCAACCAGGAATTTTGCGAAAAAGGATTTCAGACATTTTTGGCAAATCGATGAATGAAAAATTAGTGCCGGTTGAAGAAGAGAGCGATATCATTAAAATTGCTGGGTATGTTGGGAAACCAGACATTGCAAGAAAAACAAGAGGCGAACAGTATTTTTTTGTTAACAATCGCTATTTTAAAGATTCCTATTTTAACCATTCCATCACCAAATCATTTGAAGGATTAGTTCCAGAAAAATCATTTCCTTCCTATTTTATATTTTTAGAAATTGATCCTAGTAAAATAGACGTGAATATCCATCCAACAAAAACGGAAATTAAGTTTGAAGAAGATCGGTTTATTTATGCTATCCTTCTAAGTGCTACAAAACAAGCATTGGGTAAGTATAACATTAGTCCTACGCTTGATTTTGATTTGGAGACAAGTTTTGACATACCAAGTTCTTACAGAAAAAATGATGTCATTGAACCGCAAATAAATATCAATCCATCATTTAACCCCTTTCATAAATTCGCTAAATCGGACTTTAACCAAACGAATTCTTCGAAAATACATGAACAAGGATTTGGCAAGGCCATAACCAACGAAGAAGATTGGGATAATTTTTATTCAATTAAAAATTCAGAAGAATCCGTTCAGCAAAATATAGCATTGAATGATGAATTCAGTCAAATTCCGCATTATTTAATCCGGGGTAAATACCTTCTCACAAATTGTAAATCTGGCGTCCTAGTGATTCATATACGGCGCGCAACAGAACGTATCCTATATGAAAAATTATTGAGGGACTTTGTTAATGCACCCATTAATGCGCAAATGTTGCTGTTTCCGATAATAAAAATATTACCTAATGAAGACCTAGTAGTTTGGCAAGAAAACAAATCGTTATTAGAACAACTTGGATTTAAAGGTGAAATAGTCCAAAATGAATTACAACTTGTAAGTGCACCATCCATCATAAACGGAGAACAAATAGATGCTTGTCTGAGCGAATTAATCCAATTATTAGTGCATAAAAAAATTGATAAAGGAGATATTGCACACCAAGTGGTGTCCATTATAGCAAAATCAAGTTCACGATCAGCTACAATTCAAGTGCAAGAACAAGCTATTGCATTAGTGAATGAGTTATTTCAATTAACAGATCACACTGTTACCGTTGCTGGTAAAGCAATATTAAAAACGATCACAATCGAAGAAATCGGATTAAAATTTAAATAATGTTTGCTAATTTACCCCAAGTCACCAAAAACATTTTGCTATTAAACATCATGTTTTTTATTGCCACACTAATTTTAGAAAGTCAAGGGATTGATTTAATTTCTCAATTAGGCACACACTATATTAATTCCCCACAATTTGAACCATTTCAGATAATCACTCATTTTTTCATGCATGCCAATTTCTTTCACATATTAATGAATATGTGGTTGTTTGTCATGTTGGGAGCCTACCTAGAAAACCTCTGGGGACCGAAGCGATTTTTTATTTTTTACGTTGCCTGTGCACTTGGATCTTTTGCGCTCCACAATGCCATTGGCGTATACCAAATCTATCAATTACGGGAAAATCTGGTAGCGCTGCAACTACCAATGGACGCCATAGATTCAATCATCAAAAACACAGACAGAAGTGCTCTAATCGAAGTTTTAGAAAATTATTTAAATACCAATAATTATCCAATCAATCAAGATTTTAGCAACTACTTTAAATTATGCATCACCCCTATGGTAGGCGCATCAGGGGCCATTTTTGGAGTCTTAGCAGCATTTGCCATCTTATTTCCAAACACTGAGTTTCGACTTTATTTCGCTATTCCCATCAAGGCAAAATACTTTGTGGGAGCATACTTATTATTAGAAATCTACCAGGCAATAGAGAATAATGCAGGCGATTCAACGGCGCATTTAGCACATATTGGTGGAGCAATTGTTGGTGGCTTACTCGTAATAATTTGGCGAAAAACTGATCGCGCTAATTTCTATTAAAATGGAAAACAACCGAAATTTTCTATCTGAATTAAAACATGAACTTCTTAAAGGAAAGATGAACCACCGTCTACTAATTATTAATGTGGCCGTCTTTATTTTTATACAAGTTTGGTTTGCAATAAGTAGGCTTGGGGGCATCCCCGATGACATCATTTATCATATATTCACATTAGACCCAAACATTACTAGGCTTCTATATCATCCTTGGGGAATATTGACGAGTATTTTTTCGCATTTTGACTTTATTCACCTATTGTTTAACATGGTGTTTTTATATTTTGCTGGAAAGATTTACGAGGATATTTTTGATAGCAAACGACTTTTAATCACCTATATTATTGGTGGTATTTTTGGCGGACTTGCCGAGATTATAATTCAATCTCTATTTTTTCCTTTAAAAGAATCTGCCTTAGTTGTTGGCGCAAGCGGAACTATTATGGCCATATTTGTAGCAGTAGCATTCCATAGCCCAAATATGAAGGTTCAACTGTTTGGGCGATTTTCCATTCGACTTTATTTTGTAGCCTTATTTTTTCTTATTCAAGATATTATTGGAATAGGTAAAAACGATGGCATCGCTCATTTTGCACATCTGGGAGGCGCTATTTTCGGCGTTTTATCTGTTCAGAATAGCACACTACTTAATCGAATAGAGACAGGATTTACTTCGCTTTTTAAAGGTAAATTTGGAACAAGTAAAAAACAGCAGCCAAAAAGTCGTTTTAAATCAAATGAGGACTATAACCAAGAACGGAGGGAACAACAAATACAGACCGATAAGATCTTAGACAAGATTTCGAAAGGCGGATATGAATCACTAACAAAGCAAGAAAAAGACTTCCTTTTTAAACAAAGTAAAAATGGAAAATAACAAAAAAAAAATCAACGTCCTTTCCATTATTTTCAAGTTGCTAACCACATTTACCTTATTGTGTTTATTACTGAGTTACATTGCCCCCTACTTTCATCCAAATACGATTGCCATATTACCTTTTTTCGGGATATGCTATCCAATTTTCGCTGTAGCTACTTTATCATTTTTATTTTTTTGGACCATTTTTAGATCAAAATGGGCGATTTTTTGCCTATTTATTCTATTAATTGGTGGAAAACTTCATTTTCGAACATTTGCCGTTCAAGTTTTTAATGAGGAAAAAAGCCCGGCGAATTCCTTGTCTATTATGAGTTATAATGTTCGGCTATTCGGGATTTATGAAGATAATTCACACACCATACGCAATAACATATTTACTTATTTGAGAAGTGAAAATCCAGATGTTGCTTGTTTTCAAGAATACTATCGCCAAGACAAGCCCACGAAATTTGAGACCTTTGATTCATTAAAAAATTCATTGGGAATGATCGATTATCATGAACGTACCGCGCATAAAAAAAAGGGGAGACAAAATTTTGGGGTCGCTATTTTCTCCAAATTTCCAATGATTGCAAAAGGCGATGTGATTTTTGATTCACAAAGCGGCCAAGATTTTAACTATTGCATATTCGCAGATATCGTTAAAGACAAGGATACATTTCGAATTTACAATGTTCACTTACAATCTATTAAATTAAGTAATTACCCAAATGAAGTAAGTGATAAGGAAAATTCGTCTGGAACGGAGGTTCTTCTAAACATTAGCCGGAAATTAAAAATTGCATTTCAGAAAAGAGCAGAACAATCAAGAAGGATAATAATACATATGAAAACATCTCCTTATCCTACAGTTGTATGTGGCGATTTTAACGATACCCCCATGTCGTATACCTATAATCAATTCGACCGTTTATTAGTTGATGCCTTTCGAAATTCATCCTGGGGTATTGGCCGTACCTATAACGGAAGACTTCCTGCAGGAAGAATAGATTATATCTTTCATTCACCCAATTTATCCTCCACTGGATTCAAGATTCAAAAAGAAATATTTAGCGATCATTTAGCTATCTCATGTAAAATCTATAAACCATGATTATAGAAATCGATCCTAAATCAATAGACACTCGAAAAATTAATCAGGTAGTCAAACATTTACTAGCTGGTGGTATAGCAATAGTTCCTACAGATACAATTTATGCGGTTGTATGCAATCTCCATTCACCAAAAGGATTAAACAGTTTAGCATTATTTAAGAATGAAAAATTAAATAAACTAAAGTTTTCTCTTTTGTTTCATGATTTTTCTCAATTAGCAGCATACACTGCTCCAATTGAAAGACCCATATTTCGTTTACTAAAGAACAATCTTCCTGGGCCATTTACATTTATATTAAAAGCCAATACGCAAGTAGCCAAGTTATTTTCCTCTTCCAAAACAGAGATTGGTATGCGGATCTCAGACAATGCAATCCTGGATGCTATTCTAGATGAATTGGGGCAACCATTGGCTTCCACTTCCTTGCATCACATAGAAGATGAAATTAGGGTTTATTATTCAGATCCATCAGAAATTTATGAGCATTTTTCGGATAAAATTGATGTTATCGTATTAGGAGGAATAGGACTCTTAACCCATTCTACCATTGTCGATTGCACAGAAGGAGATGCGATTATTACGCGACAAGGGTTAGGAATCTTAAGTGAATAAACATGATACTAATAGTAGACTGCGGCAGTCAAAAGACACCATTAATTGAAGACTGTATTAACGAGTTAGATGATTATTTAACCATTCCATTAATGGAACTTAACATTGATTCAATTGAATCATGTCAAGGGATTATATTATCCGGTGCTCCACTATTAATAACTGAAATTAACATGGAAATATATCTTTCCAAATTTCAATGGTTAAAAGAGCTCAAAATTCCCATCATGGGCATTTGTTTTGGCCACCAATTAATAGGAATGTTATTTGGCGCTTACCCATCTCGCATGCGCGAAGATAGAGATTGGCAAGAAATTGAAATTCTTATTGATGATGAGATCTTAGATAAACTTCCCACTTCATTTTCTATGATGGAAGACCATTGCGAGAGTATTTCAATTCCACCTGACTTTGATTTATTAGCCACCTCAGATGCTTGTGTTAACGAAATGATGCGTCATCAAAAGAAATTAGTTTATGGTGTTCAATTTCATCCAGAGGTGTCTGGTAATAGCGGCATGATCCTTTTTCAAAACTTCTACAAGATTTGCCAAGCGCATATGAAATAATTCGAATTTAAAGCAAATAGTAACTTTACTTCGGCTTATAGCTGGTTTAAATTTGATTATTCTTTAAAAATGGAAGTAATAATATATATTATTAATCTTTTGAAATTTTTATGAATAGTACTTAATATTGAAACTAGAGCTTGGAAATAGAGCTTATAATTTACGAGCTGTGCTCGATCTATTTACACCTCCTTTTTCCTTGATGAAAATGGAGCAAAAAATCAAGTCGCTGATTATTCTTCAATTCACTCCACTCTTTAAATAAGACCGTTTCAGCGATCTCTACGAGCTGCATTACAGTTCCCTTATTTAAATCCGCTACACTTTATCAGAACAATAGGCGACATTTGTGCGTTTTGAAGAATTTATTATATAATTTAAAGGCATAAAAAAAAGGCGACCAAGGCCGCCTTTTATCTTAATTATAAAATTACATTTTAATAAATTTAACAGACTCCACTTGTTTTCCTGAAACAAATTTAATGATGTAAGTTCCGTTCGGAATATCATCTCCGTCAATAAATAAGGTGTTTTCTCCAGCTGGTCTATTCTGATCTATAACCGTTTTTATTAATCGACCAGTAATCGAATATACCTGAGCGGTAACTGAACCTGATTTTGCTAAATTGAAAGACAAAGTAGTAGAATTATTGGTTGGATTTGGATACGTCTTCATTTTCGTTTTAAAGTTTTCACCCGAACTTGAATTATTATCACCGATCCCTAAATAAGCAGCAGAGCTCCAAATTCCTCTTCCGAATGTTCCAATATAGATTTCTCCCGGTCGGTTATTTCCTTCTTCAAAAGTTCTCCAAGATTGTCTTACTTCGTAAACCGGTGTTCCTTCAAATCCTGCTGAAGAATTATCCCAAGAAGCGCCTCCATTTTCAGTTACAAAAACACCACTTGAAGTTCCAACAACAATAATATCGGAATCATCACGATCGATAATACCGTCGTAACACGCAACACCTGGACTAGTTACAGCACCTAAAGATGTAAATGTAGGAACTGCAGACGTTGCATTCAAAGAACGTTTGTTTACACCATTAAATCCAGCAAAAAGAACTATGTCATTAGCATTATTAGGATTAACCGCTAAACCCTCATAAGAAGTAGTCGTTATTTTAGTTGCCGTTGTATAAGTTGGCGTGGTAGCACCGGCACCTGTTCCGACATAGGCGACTTTATCATTAAATAAAGGGTCACTAGAATAAACGCTTCCTAAACCATCAATACGCCATACACCAGAACCAGCAGACACATAACATTGCTCTAAGTTTTTAGAAAATTCAATGTCAACATTATTAAACCCACCTGCTCCAATTCCTTTGGCGATACACACCCAATTCACAAAAGTAGTTGACAAACGAAGTGCATTTCTCGTACCCCATAATTCACCACCATTTATGTTTACATACACTAAAAACCAAGATTGATATGGATCTTGAACTCGAAGTGTATCCCAAGCAACATTGTAGATAACAGTATCTAAGCCCATTTCCACAAGTTCCCCAGTGGCAGCATTTTGGCCATAATTCATAGCACCAACTGTTAAAGCAGGATTATATGCTAAAGTGTCATCAAAATAAAGATTTGTCGAAGCAATTACAGTTATTGAATCGCCGGAAGAAGTACTTGCAACTCGAATAATATCGCCTGTTTCATAATTCTTGGTAACAATAAAATTCACAGAGTCTTCTGAATTTAAGTCATAGTATTCACTTAACACAAATTCAGTATGGAATGGATGTATCGAACCTTCTGTTCCTGGATCAGCATATGTTCCAGGTAAAGCCGGTTCAAAAGCAGTAGATGTAACGCCTTTATCACCAGAGCGACGAATAGAATTATAATAAACACATGAAAACATAACTTTAGGATTAAAGTAAGATATTTCGCATTCAAAACCATCACCACCGCCAATTTCAGTAAATTGCTGGAAAGTAGACATGGTATGGTCATTATAAAGTGTTCCATTATCTTGAGCACCTCCCATTACTGCTCCATCTCTATCGAACGCAATACCATAAAACTGAGTTACGTTGTACCCTCTATTTGTTGGATACCAAATTTCACCAAAATCGTTCGATACATTCACCCCACCATCATTTCCAATATATAATCTATTGTTTGCATCCCATTTCATTTCATGGTTGTCAGCATGAACATATATAGAACTGCTAGGATTAACAAACCACTGACTTATTTTTTCAAAACCACCAGATGGAGGATTGTTTACCGTTTGGTTCCACTTCCAAATATCAATGCCACCAATTAGAATTTGTTCTGGATCGGTAGGCTTAACAGAAACTATTGAATTATACGTACCCTGATCACGGAATATATCGAACTCATTTGGTGGACCAGAAGCACCAACAAATTGATGCCAAGTCTGTCCTTGATCGTGAGAAACATGCATACTTAATAGATTGCTATTCGTTCTAACTGCATACAAAGAATAATTATTAGAAGAGTTTTTAATGGCTGAAACCGCAAACTCGATTCTACCTGCACCTGTAGGAACAAGATTATTAGCTATCGTACCAGACTTATCTGAAAAACTAAGTCCGCCATCCGTTGAAACAAATACTTTACTTGAACCAAATGAAGCAATAATAACTTGACCATCTTTAGACATTTGTAATGCAAAACAACCTCCTGAAGAAGCTGGAACTGTTGTCATTGAAGGATCACCAACTTTCCATTTTCTCATTCCAGAAGCAGTTGCCATGAAAACATAATTATCTGCATCAGAGCTAACTATTTCAGTACAATTAGTAATACCTGGAATAGTGGCCCAAGTCAAACCGAAATCTGTAGAATACCAAACTCCGTTACCATTCCAACCTTCTTGATTCGAACCAGTTGCAACATACAAAGTTCCATCTGGGGTTTGGGTCATACTAGAAATGTATGGATTCGCTCCTGCAGCAATGTACTCATCAACACGTGTCCATAAATTTCCTTTATTTAATGAAACAAATAAACCACCGGAAACACCTCCAGCCCAAACACGATTAATATTTGTTCTGTCCGGTTGTACAGCACGCGTCCGTCCACCGATATTATCAGGACCTTGCTCGGTAAAACTGATCGTCTTAGACATTTTCATCTTACCAACTTCCTTTTGAATTTTAGCGAGCACTTCTGCTGTAACAGGCTGATCAGTAGTTACATCGATATACCTAGCTTTCAACCATGCTGCAGCATCGTCTGATTTTGTTTCTTTTAAAAATGAGAAGCCAGTTGATTTGTAGGCGGAAGAGGAAGTTAATTTTGACCAAGGAGCTATTAGTAAGGCACTTACTGTAGCGACAATTGCAACCGAAGCAATTAACAAATACTTTTTATTCATAATGGTAAATTTTGTGTATTATATCAAAGACAAATATAATGTAAAATTGTTTTTAATTAATTATAATTTAACTAAGATTTTTAGGAAATATTAAACGATTTGAAAAGCTTGTTTAAAACAAATGTTTTTCAGCGTGGTAAGAAGACCTTACCAAAGGCCCCGACTCCACATATTTAAATCCCATTTTCAGTCCCAATTCCTTGTAATAAGCAAATTGAGCTGGCGTGATAAATTCCTTAACGGGCAAATGTTTGGAGGTAGGTTGTAAGTATTGTCCTAGAGTCAGCACATCCACTTGAACATTTACCAGATCTTCCATTGTTTCTATAACCTCCTCAGGAGTTTCCCCCAAGCCTAACATAACGCCAGATTTAGTACGAATCCCTCCTTTTTTTAGTCTAAAAAGTAGTTCTAAGCTCCTGTCATATTTTGCTTGAATCCTTACTTCTTTGGTAAGTCTGCGCACTGTTTCTAAATTATGGGAAACAATTTCGGGAGCAACGTCAATTATGAGTTGTAGATTTTCCCACTTACCAGCAAAATCTGGGATAAGCGTTTCCATCGTTGTTTGAGGAGATTGAACTCGAATTGCTTTCACAGTTTGTACCCAAATCGAGGAGCCGCCATC
>Ga0247844_1001819_pt1 | contig 37136 bp, 47 predicted proteins | sample LaCtaG_FD_192421 | JGI IMG/M metagenome (GOLD analysis project Ga0247844, IMG submission 192421) | Freshwater microbial communities from meromictic Lake La Cruz, Castile-La Mancha, Spain - LaCruzMarch201714.5m_1 | ecosystem: Environmental > Aquatic > Freshwater > Lake | place: Spain: Castile-La... | reverse complement strand
TCTCTTTGTTTCTCCATTTCTTTTTCTCTCTTTTTTTGTTCTTTTCTTTCGCGTTCTTCTTCTTGTCTTCTTTCTTCTCTTTCTCTCTCCTCGGTCTCCCTGAGGTCTTCTTCTCTCATCTTTCTTTCTAATTCTTTTTGTCTCTCTTTTTCTCTTTTTTCTTGTTCTGATCTGCTTCCTCTTTTTTGAACATCTGAAAATTTTTCTTTAAGTTCATCAAGTTTGTCTTTTGAACCCAAGAAAATTCCTTTTTTTCCACTAGAAGACTCAAGTGATCTCTTTTTAAGAGTTTTATTCTGTACTCTTCTCTTCACACTTGAATCTGTTTTTATTGCAGAATTATCTTTGCACTTTTCTTCATCAATATCACAAAATTCATTATCTTCGCATGTAAAAAACTCATTCTCATTATTATAGTCATTATATCTACCGCATGATTTCACCTTTTCTTCCTCATCCAAATCTTCTATTTCCTCATCTAAGTCCTCGATCTCGTCAAGACTACTTGGTTCTTCTACAATAACTCTACGAGGAGGAGTAACTGACCTTCTTTTAGGACTTACTCTTCTTATAGGTTCCTCTTCTTGTTCATCGGCTTTCCCAAGGTCTTCTTTATCAATATTATCTTGAATAAAGTTACAAAGTCCTTGTTTTGTCATGGAACTCAAAGATCGAGGCAAACGTTTTTTCAAAACTTTTGTGATGTATTCAGCAAGTTGATCTTTAGTATATAGACCTCTTTGAACACAAGTTTCATAAGATCTTACATCATTTCCAGGAAGTCTGGATTGTTGAACGGATTTCTGTTGCATTCTTGGACTTGCAGGAGGAGAAGGTTCATCTGAAATATAGTTTCCTCTAAGAATATCGAAAAGTTCGCTCTTTTGATAATTTTTAGCAAGAGAGATAGGAAGTTGAAGTTTTTCAATCATATATTCTTTTAATACTTTGAGAGTTATGTTGTTAAGGAGAGTAGGAGAGTTTTTACGAATTGCCTTGTTAACCATTTCTTCAATTTCGCTCCAGTCTTTTTCATCGTTATCTTCTTCAGCAACCTCGCTTTGGAAATTGATGTTCTCATTAATAAAAGTGACAACATCATCTTTATTATTTTGTTTAGAAAAGACTTTCATAATAATACGCACAAGTTCTTCTTTTGTTATATTACATGGGTCTCCAAAAGTTGAAGTTATTGCTCTTTTCATTGATGTTTCTACAACACGAGAGAACATATCTACTCTAAACTGGGATTTCATCAATTGAGAAATTTTAGAGTATACTTGATTAAAACTCTCTTCGTCTTCATCTTCATCACAGTTATATTTTGAAAGAACATGACTGGAAACAGAAACAGTATTTGCCTTCTCATTTGTTATGAGAAATTGGAATATGTCAGTAAACAGTTGTTTATCTGTTGGTGAACAATTTGCCATTTTTAATATACACTAAAGATTTTTTGTATTTATAATTATCAATTAAAATTTCAAATAATTTTTTTTATCATTTAAAAAAAATAAACTAAGAAAGGATATCAAGTCTTTTAAAATAATAAATCTTAATAAATATTAGTTATCACTATTAGAAAATGTCAATAAACAACTATTTAACGAGAGAAATAAGTAAAATTATTAATGATTCGAATAATACAAATGAATTAGATAAAAACACTCAAGCAAAAACTCTAACAAAAACAAGAACATATGAGTTAACTCGCGATAATGATTTTGTAGTTTCATCTATTGGACTTCTTCGATCAATTAGACTTATTCCGGAAGAAATGTTTGGTGTAAAACTTGAAATACCTCCGCTCGATATTTATATCAATGGATTGAAAATTGATAGAAAATATATAAATGAAACAATAGAGGATAATTATTTTAACTTTTCCACCATTCGAAAATATTTGCGAACAATTGACCCGTATAGTGATGATGGAGATTACAATAATGATTCTATCGAGTTTTATAATTTGGAACAAGTTCTTGTATCAGGTGATATAGATGCTTTAGCAATTTACAATATCCCTGATGATGAAATGATTTCAAGTATTTTTACACCATATGCAATTATACGTATTGACAGCGATGACAATTATTTTGATTCGATTAAAATAGAGGAAGAATATTTTCCACGAAGTTAAAAATAATCAAAAAATAAAGAGTGTTTCAACTATTTTATATAATTTAATTTAAAAATAATTATATAAAACTTATCTTTTCTTATAAAATAAAATGGGTTTAAAAATACTGTACATTTCTTCAGCGCAAAGAGAAGACATTTCAGGACAGCAATCAAATAATTTTACATTTCATACTAATGAAAGCATGTATGGATCTTACAGATTAAAAGCAGTTAGTGTTCCAAACACTGTTTACACTATTGATGGAAGTGGACAACAAATTAATAACATTATGAATATAGTTGCTGGTGGTGTAACTTATACACTCAATATGCCTAATTACTATATCAGTGATGGAAACACCCTTGCTATTCTTTTGCAAAATGCTCTTAATGCGATCCCTTTTGCTGGCGCTACCACATTTGTTGTAAGTTACAATAACTATACTTCAAAATTAACATTCACTGTTACAACCGTTTTAGCAGCACCTATACAATTTTATTTTCCAGTAAGTGGTTCCCTTGCTGGTATCCTTGGTTTTGCACCAGGAGTATTCTATAATCTTACATTAACTGCTGTCGGTCCACCTGCAGTTTATAGTATTAGTTCTGCAACAATTGTAAATCTTACTAGAATACCTGCGATTTTTATTAAAATTAATCAGTTTAATAACTATTTACAAGTTGCCAAGACTGGTGTTAATTATACATTTATGTTGCCAAACAATGTAAGCAGTTTATATTTTATTGATTCATTCTTTGATCAAACAGGTGTTCTCAATCAATTTGCTAATCTTTTAGATATTAGTTTGCGAGATGAGTACGGAAGACTAGTAGATATTCAAAATGTAGATTGGTATATGGTATTAGAGTCCACTTGTTAACATTTTTAACTATTTTTTATAATTTTATTTTATAATTATAAAAAAAAATAATATTTATTCCTTTCTTGTTAATCCGAGTTTTTCCAAAATAAGATTTTCAAGGTATTGATCATCATTTCCCCAGTTATCATACTCCTCTCCTTGAATACGGAAATTCTGAGAACTTATAAAGGTACTATCTTGCTTTAAAATAGCATTGACATCAACATATTTACCAAGTGATAAATTAATGACTCTCATTTCTACATTATTAATAATAAAGACTTTAATTTCTTCCTTATTATTTACTTGAATTTGGGTAGCATCCATTTTGTATGTTTTTATTATAGATAAAGATTATAGTTTTTAAGTTTTTTTTCAAGTTTTTTTTCAAGTTTTTTTTACCAAGATAAATAGGAATACCCAGTCCTATTTCTAAATGCAAGAATTGGATAAGAAAGTCCATCATTCCAGTTTGCAAAATAAGTTTGATCTTTTAGAAAAAATGCTCCATATTTTTTAAGAGTTATACTAATACAACTTTGATCATGACGATGATCAATAAAGACAGGATCATTTGATAAATTTGAAGGTGTATCATCAATAAAATGGTAATTTTCCATTGTTAATAATTTTGTTATTTCAGTCAGAATCTCAATATTCTTTTTAGTTTTTTTAAAAAACAATATACCACCAACACACTGTCCCGAGTCTCTATCTTTTTGAGGAACTTGAGCATATTCGAGTAAATCCATTTTTGTATATTTTTTTTCATCCAGATGATCCATTTGAAAAGCGAGAATATCATGTTCCATAGCAAGTTTAATATATTCAATCATCTTATGTCTACCTCGTATATTTAATTCACAACCACTATCTACATAAGTAATGATATCTCCATCGTTTATTTCACTACTCTGCATTATATCAAGAATTATAAAACATTTCCAAATCCAGTATCCGTAACCTTTGGGATTATTTAAAATAAATTGTCCGTGATTTTTCCAAAAGTCTTTATTATCTTGTAAATTTTTCTCTGTATATCCGTAAATATTTTTAAACATATTGAATTGTTTTGCTTGATAACAAATACGATGTACTGCATCATGATAATTCTGATTTCCTGCTCCAAAAGTAATAAAGTGAAGTTTCATTTTATTACTTGTATAAATTGTTTTTTAATCTGATTTATCATATTTTATTATTAATCTTATTCTTCTAACTTTTCAAATACATTAGAGTGTATTTATATAAATGTCTTGCAAAACATTTTCAAATCATAGTTTAAATTATCCATTGTTTTCAACTCATCTATTCCTACATATCGCACTTTTGAAATCTCGTGATTAAACTTTGGATTTTGAATAAAATCAATATCATGATCTATTTCTATACTGTAATAAACACAATGAGATGTTCTAAAAAAAAAATTAATTTGACATATTTCATCATCTGTTAATAGTATACCTGTTTCTTCTTCAAATTCTCTTATTGCACAAAAGAGAGACAATTCTTCCTCGTTATTTTTGCGTCCTTTTGGAAAACTCCATTTCTTTGAACTCTTACCAAATACAAGAAGAATCTTTCCCTTGTTAAAAAGGATTAATCCTGCTCTCTTATAACGACTTTCATCCAAATCTTTTTTCAAATTACTTTTCAAATTACAACTATTTTTTTCAAGTGTATTTAAATTATGCATATTTGAGATATTAGAAACATCAATTGTAATCATTTTTGTATTATTTTGTATTATTTTGTTTGTTATAATTTTCAATATATTCATATACAGGACAATTTTTTAAATTTAAAATCAATTAATAAAAAATATCACATATTAGATTTTCTCAATTACAAAATACATGACAATAATATAAACTAAAACAGTTGAAATTGCGAATACTGGTTTTGTGGTCATTACTTTTAATAGTGATGATAGGGGAGTAACAGAATGAAGAAATAAAATAGCAGTTGCAATAAGAGCAAATAGCAACTTCTTGAAAAATGTTCGCTTAGGAGGACACTCTTGTTTCTCAACATTTACAACTTCAGATGTTTGAGGTGGAAATGAACTCTGTATCATCATTTTTTGTTTTTGTTCAAACTCAGGATAGAAAAAGAGATTAAAAACATTTTGTTCACTTTCATTAAGAGGGTGTTGATCAACAGGAAGTGATGCTAACTCGACAGAAAAATCATTGCCGCTGGTGTTCATTATTTTTGTATAGTTGTTTACAAGTTTTTTTTATTTAAGTTTATAACATTACAAAAAAAATAAAACTTAATAAAACTTAAAAATAATTAATTAAAAGAAATGCCTACTTTTATAAATTAAAGATTAACATGTCTGACAAAAAATATACTCTACGTAAACTTGAATCCTACTTAAAATCTAAGGACTTTATTATAACAAGAGTCTTTCACGATGACAAGAGAGTTTTATTCATGACTGTAAAAAATGAAAATTTATTTGAAGAAGTTCTTCTTCTCTTTGATAACAAATTTTCTATTCTTGTTGAAAATATAGATATCAAAACCAATGCAATTGAAGTTCGTTATTGTAAACAAGAATCTTCCTTACCTTCAGAAGAACATACCCTGTTTAATGAAAAACTAGAAGAAGTTAAATCTGATGAAATGATTGACGATGAACAGAAAATTAAAGAAGGACTTTCTATGCACAATTACAAATCCATTGATATTGATTCTGATGTTCTTGATCAAACACAAAGTCAATATATTTCTCAATTAGAAAAGTTTAGAGAATGTGTTAAAAATTTAAAATACAAGTTTGGTATCCTCTCTTTTAATTATATTTATTTTATTCAAAGAAATAATAGTGTTATCCATTACGGCATCAGACATAAACACAATTTCCTTTCCAATGATAAACCCAATTTCGTTGTTTCCATCGATATTGAAAACTTATTTGAGAGTATTGAAACGTTTGTAGAGGATGTTATGAAATTGTATAAAAACTTTTATCAAATTCTTTCCAACGCTCACAGAAAACAAATTTCAGCACTTGAATGTCAGATTAACACACTTACTGACGTCCCTGTTCTTCTAAAGGAAAAGAATAAGAAACTTAATGAAATGTCCCTTTGCATTGATGATACATCAAATATTCTAACAAGTATCTACAAAGAAGAAATACGCTTGAAAAAATTATTTCAAGAGACAGATCAAGTTGTATGTAAAAATCCATCAGAAGAAAAACAAAAAGATCAAGTGCTCGGTAAATTACAAAGAGAATTAGAACAAATTCGTAATAAAAAAGAACGCACACAAACAATATTGAAAAACCTCAAGACCATGTATAATGCTGAATTGATTTCATTTGATTATAATATATTCAAGAGTGTCCACTTGTTTGAACATTTTGCTGAAAAGGTTAAGAAAGTTTTGTAAGTGTAAAAAAAATATTATTTTAATCAATAAAAAATTATTAAAATAATACGAGAAATACGAGAAATGGAAAATTTTGAAGGCATTACATACAAATTATCAAATAGTTGGTTAAACTACATTCCAAAATATGACAAACCCATTAACTATCTTGAGATTGGTACATTCCATGGTGCCAACTTGTTTAGTGTTTTGAAAAATTATTGCAATCACGATGATTCGAGATTATATACAGTCGATCCATGGCAAGATTATGATGGGTATGATGAGTATAAAAATAATCAAGATAAAAATTACAACATCTTTATGAACAATTATGAGAAATGCAATGAAAAACATAAGATAACTGTTTGCAGAGGGTTTTCAAATGAAGAAATACCAAAATTTGCAGACGAGTTTTTTGATATGATTTACATTGATGGAAATCATGAACCTGAATATGTTTTAGAAGATGCTGTATTGTCTTTTAGAAAATTGAAGAAAGGAGGTTGGATTATTTTTGATGATTATGGATGGGTGGATATTAATATTGCAGATTTAAAAGAACGAGAAGATCGTAATACAAAACATGGCATTGATGCTTTTTTAAACGCTTACAGAAATCGTATTTATATTGAGAATGCACAAATGTTTAATCATCAAGTTTTTGTTCAAAAAAAAGTTTAAATAAGCAGTTATAAAAGAATGAAAAAATGTTTTATAAAAATTTTTTATTGCTGTTATTATTCGCATTATGTTCAATAGGAAATACAATAGATACAAATTACACACGTATATTTATTCCAAAGGGTATACCATTTAGTTTTCCATTAGAATATAAGTTTTGGGTAAATCAAGTAAGTGGATCGGCATATTTTACAAATGAGACTTGTTATAATTTACAAAACTCTCATCAACATGATTGGAATAAACTAACAGGTATTTCATTCACACCATGGCGAACAGATACAGATGCTTTAATGGTAGCATGGCGTTATAATGTAAAGTATGATTATTTTGAGATTGCACCTTATTTCAATGTAAAAACTGCAAGAATATTACCATTGCAAAATGAAACTATAATTATTGAAAAATATAATCCATTTAGTTTTCAAATAGACTACAAAGGGATTTCTATTAATTATTTTAATCACTATATTTACAAGGAAAAACCAATAGATTTAATAACACGATATCTTACATCTTTTCGTGTCATTACATGGTTTGGTGGGAGTGCTTTACCTCCATGTGATATTTATTTGTATCTTTGTATTTGAAATTATTTTTAAAAAAATGTTCGTCATTTGGATTCACGCTTCCTTTCAACATTATATGGATTTGTTAAAATGTATACGTGATAATAAACAAGCACTTTTACATATAAGTTATCAAGAAATTAAAAGTGATACGTCTTTGAATATTTTAAATAATAATTATACCAGTTCTTATTATTATGCAAATGTTGTTAAATTAATATATGATGATTCCTTAAACTCAAAATTAGATGCGGTTAACTGTTCATTAAAAATAATGAATGAAAATAAAGTTTTAAATTTGAGTTTACCAATCAGTGTAAAGGATCAAGTATTTTCAAAAAATGATAGGATAGAGTTGTTGTGGATTTAATAAATAAAACAAATAGAAAATTACATGTATAGTCTCACTACATTATAAATTTTGGAAAGTTCATTGTCTTTGATTGCATTATTAATAACACTCTTTTTTTCTTCATTATAGACTTCAAACGCTTTTACATTAATACAATTTTGTTTATTTGCCTTTTTAACTTGTCTGAGATCATCAATAATAACAGTGTTATCAGGGGAGAATGTGTCAGGAATAGTTTCCCATAAGAGTCTAAGGTCTTTATAACTGTTATATTTCGCTTCTGAAATGGTTGTATGATAAGAGTGAAACATCCAATGGATTTTTCTATTGGGATTATTACGAAGTATAAAATTGTTTACAATAAAAAGGGCATAATCTTTTGATGCAGCAGTAAATACATTTACATTAAAATTTTCGAAAAGGAAATCTAGGAAAGGTTGAAGACCAGGGCGTTCATAAATACGAAAATATTTTCCAAAGTCTTTGTAATAAAGATTCTCATCGAGTGTTTTAAAAGTTTCTTTATTATAGAATTCTTTTTCAACAGCGCAAATAATAGTATTGTCAAGGTCAAGAAGAACGTTATTATTTTTTGAAAAATTTGTGTCAATCATGTTTTTGATTAATATAAACTTAAAAAAATAAATATGAAAAAAATATAAAATGTCTAAAAAAAATTATTTATTTTATTTGAAGTCTCGTGACGGGTTTGTCTTTAAAATATTTTCAGAATTTTTCTCTTCTTGCATGATGAGATGCGCATTTACTGTTGATAAGAATGGTCTCTCATTGCTTTCAACTGATAACAAAAAGCATCGTCTTTTTTCAATCAAAATGCCATTGTTGAAATTTAGAAAGTTTGACTTTGTAAAACCTTTTTCTTTTGATGTTAATAGCAATCACCTTCATAAAATTATGAAAACCATTAGAAAAAAAGACTCTCTAACTCTTTACATCATGGAAGATCAACCTCACGAATTGAAAATTTCTGTTTCACAAGGGACTGAAAATATTGAGAGCACAAGTACTATTAGAATTATGCTTGTCCACCCATCAGATATTGAGATTCTTGATTATTCTGATAAGTCTTATGTAAATTGTACAGGAAAGGATTTTCAAAAGATTAAAAATTTGTCAAATATTGGAAAAAAGACAAATGTGATATTGAAAAATAAAGAAGTCGTATTTGATTGTGATGGAGGAGATGTGATTTCTAAATCAATAAAAATTGGAGAAGATGTAGAAACCAAAGAGGATTCTGATGATAATTTGACTGTAGGTGTAAATACAATGTATATTTCAAGTTTGAGTAAAATTGCAAGCATAAGTTCAAATGTATTAATTTATGTTTGTGAAAACTCACCTATCAAGATAACATTTGATATTCCAACAATTGGAGATTTTAATATCTTTATCAAGACAAATAAAATAATAGATGAGGAGGATACACAACAAAATGAAATGGAAGAGATGTAATTTTTTTAGTTAGTCATTTTTATAAATTCATTCAAATTTATAAAAACACATTAAAATCTCACGATAAATTTTAACATTTAATTATTTTTACTAAGTTTTTTAAGTTGTTCTTCACGCTGATCTGACATTTCACTTACAAGACTCTTTATATCACCAATACGTTTTTCCTTCTTTTCACTTCCACCATCATTTTTACTAAAGTTTATGAGACCTTCTTGCGATGATTCTTCTTCAATATCTTCAATCACATCAAATGCCTTTTTAGGAGAATTATCACGAAGTGAACTACGCCCCATTTCATCATGCCCTTGACCTTTTGAAATACTTGTTCTTTCAGGGTGAGGTTGAATTTCAGGTTTTAATTTTTCATTTTTCTCCTTTTGATAATTAATAATTTCTCCAATAGATGTCTTGTTTGATTTTTTAACTTCTACCTCTTGTCTTGACTGACTTGAAACAGGTTTGGAATTTGTGGGATAAGACTTATTTGTTTGGATATAATCATCGTGCTCTTCTCTTATTTCTGGTGGTTGTGTTTGTTGTAACTTCTCAAATTCAACCACATTTTGAATAGGACTTTTTTCAATCTTTTCTCGTCTTTTTTCAGTAGGTGTATTTGCTTGAATAAGTTTTTTAAGAAATGTAGCAACATCAGTGTATTGGAAAACCTCTTTATTTTGATTAATAACAATAAAACAAGGGACTTTCTTAATATTAAGGAGACTTGATTGCATAATTACTTGTCGTATTTTTTCATTATCAACACAAAGTGTTTGAATATACTCAAGTTTGTTAATGATTTCAAGATATGGTTTAACCTGTGGAACATATTTTGAATAAAGGAAAATTACAATGGTTGACATTTTTTTAATAATTTTATTCTACTTTAAAATATCTATTTATATTATAATAAAAAATGGATTACGACTATAGACCTTTTCTTTTTGCAGATAAATATGCATTGTCAACTTATACAAGAGACCCCACTCTAATAAGACTTTTACAAGAAGATAAAGTTTTATTTACTTCAAAACTCATAACAGATGGTGTGGAAAAATTTAAACTCTATGAGAAAAATGTTCGTGTCCCAACTGAACTTGTTAGACAAGCGATTGAATATTTCTATGTAAATGATTACCTTTATGCTCCTAACCTTGTAACATCAGATGATGAGATTCTTCAATCTGTTGCTGATTCATATGTTCAGCAAATTGTAGATGATTATAATCAACAACACGCAAATGACAATTTAAATATATGGGTTACACGTTACGACGGATCACAAGGACTTCGTCAGCATTCTCAGTTTAAGATTAAAGAGAAAGGTGTTACTGTTCCTATTAGTTTTTCCAATCGTTATTAAGTCTCTAAAAAAAAATAAAAAGAGAAACATGAATTATTTTTTATTTTCTTTTGTGTAAATAATAAAAAGAATGGCATCATTTCCTCCTTATAATGGTAAACAAGATAATTTCCCTTCCGACCCCTTTAAACCTCAAATATGTATACAAGGTCTTTCCTTTCCTGGAGAGAGAAATAAAGGATTTGTATTTCAAGGATTCAACGCTTTTTGCTCACCTACTAATAACAATGTTCCAAACGTTCCAGGAAACTATTATATTATGCCTTTAGAAGAAGCATATAAACTTTATATTGAACCTCGTCTTGATAAGAATTGGAATCTTGTTCAACGTTCTCGTGAATTTTTAATAACACCAGAATTTCTTGATAATAAAGCATTTAATGCTCACAGTGGTAATGACGAAATTTATGCTTCGCCTATGAGTGAACCTAATCGTTGTGTTTCTGATTTTTGTAAATATAAAGTTCGATAAAAAAGACAAGTAGATTTAAAAAATATAATTTTTATTATAATTACATTATAATAAAATGGGAGAAGTTCTTATTGTAAATCTTAGACAACAACTTGCTGAATCTTTTAGAAATCCTTTTATGAAAAAGGTCAATGAAGTACGTGGACTTAGTATCTATAAAGCACGTGTAAATAATATGCTTATTGCTGCACAACCTCACTACATTGTTGCAATAGTTCCAAGAGATAATTATCCTATTTTTCAAACAAGACAATTAAGCGATCTCAAATGGATTTCTTTTCAAACTCGTCAAGTACAGAAAAATGATAAAGATGAAGATATTGACAGTATCCCATCATGTGAAATGCCTTCTCAAACAACGAAAGCAATTCTGTTAAATGACAATATTGTTAAAATTTCACAAACAGAAGAAAAGGTTGAATATATTTCAAAGACTTTACCATGTCAAATTATTATCCTCCCACAAGGACAAAATAAATCAGCAAAATTTCAAGAAAACTCAAATTTCTACAAAGCACTAATGTATTTCAACACAGTTGTTACTATTAGTTAAACTGATAATTATACTTTTTCAACTTTTCTTTTATATAGTCTTCTAAATCATCTAAATCAACCGAATAAGGAACATAAATCACTCTTATACCATTCTTTTCAAGAATTTCCTTTTTCAAGTTATCTCTGTAAATCTGTTTGTTAAAATCTTGAATATCTTTGTGAAAGTAAGGTGTATGCTTATAGTGCTGAACTCCTTGATATTCAAAACCAAGTTTCATTTCATCATTATAACCGTCAATCTCCATATTAATGTTTGTGCAATCATTTTTCAAAAAGTCTGGTCGAATTTTACAAAACTCCTTGTTAAATAGTTGTTCAAAAATATGACGACATTTCTCTTCTCCTTTATTCATACGTTTTGGTCTTTTTTGAACTTTCTGATTGGAAAATGAATCATAACTGTCGAGATTATGATACTTATTATATTTTGCAAGAACTTTCAAATCTGCCTCTCTCATCTGATCAAAACTACGTGTCATTTCATTTATTTTGCTTGAGAAATACCTGATAATACAAATTATAATTAAGACTAATACAATTATCCAAAATGTTTTATTTGTTAATAGGTCATTCCAATCAAACATTTTTTATACTATATAAAAGACAAAAAAACATTTATAATTTAAATTATTATAATTTAAATTATATTTACCTTTTAACAAATGACTTCGCAATATACAACTCCAAAAACTTACCTAGTTCCTCGTAATCACATTTGTAATCTAATTCGAAGAGATATTGATAATTATGTTGCAGGAATGATCCAAACGGATTTACACGCGAGACGATCGATAAACAAACAAGATTATATAAATAAAGCAATAATGGATTTTAGTATTGACGCAGATACTGAAAATAAATGTTTTCAAAGATGTATACATGTTATCAATGAAGCAAATAATAGGTTGTTTATGCTTAGTCAAAGTTTTCATAATATTGAATGGCATTTTTCTTTTTTCAAAGGTGAACATTACGAAGATGGATTAGCACATACAAGATTTAACATTATATTTTTACCTATTAGAATACTGTCAATTTCAGATGAACAGTTAGTGAGATTACTTATTCATGAAAAAATTCATATAATTCAAAAGTTGATGCCTTTTGACTCATTTGTTGTTAACTATATGAAACAATTTTCTGTAGTTGGACATAAGTATTATGTAAACACGATGATAAGAGCAAATCCTGATTCTGATGATTTTGTATATAGAAATAATAATGGAGAATTGATGATGTTTGTTTATAAATCAGATACACCTACCAATATAAATGATGTAATACGGTTATCTCAATATGAACATCCATTTGAACAAATGGCATATCATTTTAGTAATTTATAAAAAAATATTACAAAACTTTTTTGTATGCTGTAAATCCATTCAAAACAATATTTCTCTCTGTTTTTTTGTCAACGACTTGTTTCCATGATTGATGTTGTTGAGAAACTTTATCCATCCATTCATTCAATGTATTTGTAACAAATATATTTCCTGTAAAGACATTTACTTCACATTCATTAAAAAAATCAAGAGCGTTATGAATTGCTACAGCGTAACTATCAATTTCATTAGTTTCATTAGTTTTAGTAATAAGAAAAGTTACCATTTTTTCTTTAATAATGGTAATTTCTAATTCTGTTTCTCTGTCTTGGATAATGATAAAATACATTTTATTCTTGATAAATTCAAAAGAGTATTTATTTTCATTAAAACGTTTAATATCTTGCTAAAAATCAATTAAAAAATAATGACAACCGTATTTCCAAAGGAGTATCTCTATTATAATTACACTCCACAACTTAAAGACTATGTTCGAACTGCAGTTCGTCAACGTTTTAAAAATGTATCCATCACAACAGAAGATTTATTATCATTTATAAAAGAACTTCGAGAATCAATTCTTTTTGAATTTTTGTCAAGTCTAAACATCCCCATTACTCAAACTTATGTTGAAATTTTCTATCAAATGAGTCTTATTGTCATTATTGACAATATCAAGCAACAAAAATATTTATCAGATGAGTTTCTCGAACCTGTTAAAATCAAATACAATGATTTGAATGCAATCACACCTTATAGCAAATATGATTGTTCATGGTTTCCAACAGGTTTATATATCCTTCCGAAAATCCTATCCGAATTAATTACAAATAAGATTATTACGATTGTCTATTATTTGTTACGTGACAATACTCAAGCATTACGATTTTCATTGACAAAGCAAGATGAAATATATGGAGATATGGCACCTAATGTATTATATTGTATATACAAAGGTATATATGAATTACTAAATGAAAAGTTTATAATGCTTTTTGAAAAAAAGAAATTACTCATTACAAATACTATTTCATTTTCTATGAATAAGATAGATCCATTAACAGAAGAAGTAGTTTTCCTTTTTACACGTCATGCCACAATGAATATTGGAAAAAATATATTGACGTGTCCCAGTGGTAGTATAGTTGTATTGAATAAAGAGGCATTGGCAAATACAATAAAAATCAGTGCATTGGAAAATTCAACTGTGTTAATTTTTTTTTAATTTTTTTTTAAAAATGATTTTTATTTATAATACAAATTATATTCATATAAATAAAAATGAAAGGACTTGTTATTGGGGACCAGCATTTTAAAGTTGATAATATAGATCAAGTGGAAGTGTTTATTGAAAAACTTAAGGAGTTTCTAAGTGAAAACACGTTTGATTTTATTGTGTCAGGAGGAGACCTATTAGATACGCACGAAAGATTACATACTCTTGCATTAAATAAAGCAGATGAATACCTCAAATTATTAGCGTCTCATGCAAAAACATTTGTGCTTGTTGGCAATCATGATATGATAAATCCATCACAATTTTTAACAACCAATCACTGGTTAAATGTTTACAAAGGTTGGTCGGAACGTCTTATTGTTGTTGATAAAGTTGTTCATTATAAAGTTAATAATAAAAATCTTATATTTTGCCCATACGTTCCTGATGGGCGTTTTGTAGAAGCTCTTGAAACGCTTGAAAATTTTGATTTCAAAAATGCTGATGTTATATTTGGTCACCAAACATTAGATGGTGTTAAAATGGGTGCTATTACTGCAGAGAATGTTGAAAAATGGGAGGAACAGTATCCTAATGTTGTTGCTTTTCATGTTCATGATGTTCAAAATGTTCAAGACAACTTATTTTATACAGGATCATGTATGCAACATTCATTTGGTGAGAATGGATCAAAATATCTTTATGAAATAAAGTGTGGTGTAAAGTATCCAAATGAGGATGATGTAATTATGAAGAACGGGGTAGTTCTTGAAAAGATCATATTAAGTTTACCAAAGAAGAAGATTATTCATTGCACTACAGAAGATTTAGAAAATATGAAACATTTATCAGATATTGTGCCTGATAAATATAATAATGAAAATTATCAGATAAAACTTGTAGTGAAGGGTAGTATATCATCATTTAAGGTTATTAAAAAGCGTAATGATGTAAAGAATTTATTGAATAAGTTTAAAGTTCTTTTTAAGAGTGAGACACCCACAATAAACTCGAGTAAAGTTGAGAATAATGAGATAGAAGAGGTGGAGACTGATTTTAACATGGAGTTTACAAATGCGTTATTCTCTTTTTTCGAGAAAAAAGGAAAAAAGGATGAATTAATGGAGTATTACAAAAAGGTATGTGTATCATAAAAAATGTATTAATTAATTTTATTTTCAAGTTTCTCCATAGATCTATATAAGAATGCATTTTCTTCTTGCAAATTTTTAATTTCTGTTCTCATAACTTGAAGTATCTTGTATAGATATCTTATTCTTCTACATACAGAGATTACATCTTCATGATCACTCTCATCAATTAAATATGAGTCGATTTCTGGATGAGACCCTCTTGAAGTTTTAATCTTTTGTTTCAAGTAATCGATTAACTGAACATCTCCATCATCTGAGTCTTCCTCTTCTTCATCTTCCGATTCAGATGATTCTTCTTTTTTATTCTTTTTATGTTTTTCATTCTTATCGTGTTTATCATTTTTCTTTTCAAGTTGTTCAGGTGAAGTATCCATAATTTTCTTTAATTTTTCAAAGTCTTTTAAGTTATCTTTTGCAATCGTCCAGTGAGATTGTTTATCAACCCATCTTGCACCTATGTTCCTCAAATGAGATCTCCATTTTTTCTTAATAATCTCTAAATCACCATGGGGTTTAAGAATAAAACGCTTTTGTTGTCCAGAGGGTTCAACGACAATGATTTCAGGTTTTTCAAATTGAGACATTTTCTGATTAAGTTTTTATTATTTAATTTTAAACAAGTTCTTACTTTAATTATTTTTATTATTTTTAAAACTTTTTAAAAATAATAAATCAGGAAAATTTGATATTCACAACATCTCTATTTTCTGATTTTTTTCAGATCGACTGTTCTTTCTTTTCTCTGCCATTTTAAACAAGTCTGGTTTATTTATTTGAAATTCTTCAAGACGTGAATCAATATTTTCAATAAGAGTTTCTACATCACAAACAAAACGCCTATCATCCTTATATGTATCTTTTGCATTTGTCAACCCTTCAATACAACCTTGTAAATTTTCAACAATTTGAGAGCATAACATGTGATCACTTATCCTTTCAGAATTACAAAATGCAGAAAGTTTTTCAAATGCTCTTCGAACAGTGATATTAAAATAATGAAATGTTTTTTCTCGTCCTTCTCCATAAAGAGTTCTATAGATTCCTGAAAACATATTACGTGAACAAATACTTAAACTATCCACATTTATTTGTTCACCTGGTTTAATTTTACTTATAAATTTAAGTTGAGAGATAATTTCTCCATTTTCTTCAAGTGTATTAGTTCTTTGTGGTTGAGAATGAAATGGTAAAATAGCGAAAAGTTTAAAAAGGGACAACATACTATTTGAAATATAATATAGTATAACATTTTTATTTAACTAAATTGATTTTTCAAATAAAGTAGAATAATTTTTGCATTGTATTCATAAAAATGACGGATATACAACAAACTCAAAATTCTCAAACCGTATTCACACTTAGAGGAATATATGTGAGTAGGTTAGATAAGAGTCATATTATACCTGATATGGCAGAAACATCTTTCAAGACATCTCCAAAGAATAAAAAAACAAAAGTAAGAGATATATTAGATGACAAAAAAACTGAAAATACTTTAGATGATGATAAATCAGAAAAAGTCATTATTATGAATGGTATGCAAAAAACAATATTCTACACAACAATTGATGGTGAGAAAATTACTAATGAAGATAAACTGAAACAGACATATAGATGTTTTCATTGTCACTGTGATATAACACCAGGAGACTCTTTTGTTGGAATACCTATTAGACAGGTTGAAACAAAGGGTGAAAAATTTTATGAATGTGTTGGTATTTGCTGTGATTGGAATTGTGCAGCAACTCATATAAAACTGAGGAATTTGTTGTATGATAGTAAATTTAAAGGGTCTAATAGTCTTTTGGCACACATGTATTTTAAAACTTTTGGAAAATATATTCCAAAAGATATTGCCAATAGACCACTTTTCGCTTATGAAATTTTAAAACCTTATGGAGGGTCTCTTGAAAAGATCGGAAAAAAGGTGTTAAATAATACTAATATACATAAATCAACTTTAAATAAGGAGAAGAATGTATTATTTTCAATTCAACCAATTTTTTATGAAGAATTAAAGAAATAGGTTAAACAATCTAATATAAACAGAAAAAGAAAATGGAAGCAATCACATCAAATAAATTTACAACAATACACCTTGTTGCTGAGGTAGCGATTATGTCAGGTATGTTTTATTATTTTAATAAAAAAATTAATAAATTGGAAAAGGAAAATGAACATATTAAAAAAACATATGTTGATACATTTGAAGATGTTTACAAGAAGATTGAATTGTTGAAAGAAGGTATAGTAGAACTTGAAAAACAACAATTAATTAAAACTCAATCTCATCAAAATATTAATAAAACAATGCATGAAGCAAATACTTATACAAATACTAATCATAATTTATCTACTGTGTCAAATATTCAAACCAATAAAAAAGAAACAACTTCAAAACAAGAAAACAAGATAAAACCTACATTAGTTAAAATTGAAGTTCCAATTAATACACCAGTTCTTGAAAAAATTCAAGAAGAAATAACTGAGTTTAATAACATATCAAACAACATACTTGATTTTTTTCAAGGTACAAATACAACTCATATTTCTAATATTTCCGATTTTTCTGAACCTGCTAAAGTAGAAGTAATTGACGACGATAATAAAGATAGTGAAGAAAATAATGAAGTTAAAAATGAAGTTAAAAATGAAGAAAATAATGATATAAGTAATGACGAATTAAGCGCAACCGATTTTGATGAGATAAATAAGTTGCTTGAAAAAGATACTCAAAAGGTTGAGAAAGTTAATGAAGTTGAAAAAATAGAAACAAAAAATAAAACAGAATAAAATTTAAATATAAGTTTATATACATTGATAATATAAACTTATAAAACTTATAAAACTATGAATACAATTTATCAACATTTAGGGACTCCTTTTAAATCATATAATACAATGAACATGAGACATAAATCAATTTCAAAATATTTACAAGATAATTACGATGTTGATCGTGAGAGCGTAGAACTATTTTTGAAGTTTATAGGAAAAAGTTTACATGAAAAAATAATGTTATATAAAAATTACGACGTTAGACTTTATCGATTTAGCGATAGTTTATTTGATTCAGAATTTAGTAGTGAAGAGGAAACTGATGTTAAGAAAAAAGCAGAACATTATAATTTACCTGATATTGAATTTGAAGATGAAATGAGAGAAGAATTTGAAATATTTAGAGAAAAACTTCTCGAAGATGGACAATCATATCTTTATTTTAACACATTTATAGATGATTTTTATAGACTTTTTGCAAGATATTATAATCCAGTATTTTAATTTTTATTATAAAAGAATTAAAATACAAATTTATATATAGAGATGTAATTTAACAAACCATTTACTTTCTAGAAGAACGATAGATCTTAGCAGCAGCCTTCATAATGTTACCACTGTAGTTACCAGACTTAGCAAGAGACTTAACAATAGAACTCATTTGCTTCAATTGAGGAGGCAAAGATTTCTTTCCACGAGAACCCTTACGTGAAGCAACGCGAGAAGATTTCTTAGAGACCTTACGAGAGACCTTACGTGAAGCAACGCGAGAAGATTTCTTAGAGACCTTACGGGAAGCAACGCGAGAAGATTTCTTAGAGACCTTACGAGAAGCAACGCGAGAAGATTTCTTAGAGACCTTACGAGAAGAGTGACAATGTCCCTTTACTTTTACACCATCAGCTCTGGTATAAGCAGACATCCATTGTTGTTTACCAGAACAAGAAGCTTTGGTAACGCGAGAACCCTTACGAGAAGTTTTACGAGAATGAGATTTGGAAGATTTTTTTGAGTGTACCATTTTAAATAATAAAAAAGAAAAAAAAAATAAAAAAAATAAAAATGTCGTGTGATGATTTAAAATTTTTATATACAGAATGTATTAGAAATATCCATTCACAAGATTATTCAGATAAAGTTGTCAAAGAATGTTTTGAAACTTGGGAAAAATTAATTAAATGTGTAAATAAAGATATAGTAATTCCACAAATAAATATCCATAGTTACAATGGAACTTATACCAACCAACACATTCAAAACTCAAAAAAAGATTTATTACATGAACAGTAATGAGGAGTATATAATTGATGAATATACTTTTACACAATTACAATTAATGTCTAATGTAGTAGCGTGTTCTATTGAGAAAAATGATTATACTCAGACAATTTTTTTTCATAATAGTATTGATAAAAAAATTATAGATGAGATAATACTGTTTATAAATGATACAGAAACTTATAGATCAAGACTGGAAACATTTAGCAAACAAGAATTATTCAGATTATTAAATGGGTGCTATTATTTGGATATAAAAGATATGATAGAAGTATTGACAAATAAGATTGTTTCTGATATAAAATATATGAATAAGAATGAATTAGAAAATTATTTTGAGTGATTTGAACAAATTAAATTAATTAGGATTTTCAATTGATTTTATTTAGTAAATAAAATCAATTGGTATAATATTATAAATTTCAAAATATTTTAGAATGCCTCGTCCAAAAAAGATTAAAGAAACTTTTCATGATAAGATTTTCGAATACGACGATGAAAACATGTGTAACATGTATAGTAAAATGACTGAGAATATGGGTTTCAAAAGAGATGATAGTGGTTATATAATGAATAAACAAAGATATGTGATTAATTGTTTTAGTGAGATGATTGTAATTGGAAAATTAAATAAACATAATGAAAGAATACTTTTAAATGAAAAGGATATAGAGTGGTGTAAAAAAAATAAAATAAATTATGAAAAAAATCTTTAGATATGCTAAAATACCAAAGTATGTTAGCACAAGCACAAGTAAGATTTCTTAATAATAAGGACTTCGATATATATGGAAACATTGTTGATATGAATTTAGTAAAAGGTAAAAATGTTGTCTTGTTTTTTTCTGACAAATGTGGCGCATGTAAATCATTTACCCCTGTGTTTAATTCACTTGCAAAACAGAATTTGAAAGGTGTTAATATATGTGCTGTATCAGTTGGTGATAATCCTGATTTGATGGATCGTATTGATAAGGTGTTTCCATTTACTGTGCCTTTTGTCCCAACAGTGGTATCTTATGACGGGAGAGGTTATTATTCTACTTATGATTATGGTATGGATGAAGAAGAGCAATTTAGAACTTTGCCTGATTTACTTGAATATACTAAAGGTATTGGCAAAGCGCCAATCCAATATAAGTAAAATGTTTTTTTTATTAATGTTTTTTTCAATACTTTAAAAAAAATGATTTATAATTTATATAAAATCTTTATACAAGATAAATTATAAATCCATGAGTGTTTTAAATCTCCCAAATCTCCCAAATCTCCCAAATCTTCCAGTCATCTCGATTGACAAAGATAAGGGTAATAGTTTTAGCGACTTAGTCCAAAAACTTAATCAGTATTATAGACCTAACGATGAAGTCGAGATTCGTATTCGTCCCTCTATTGATTACGAAGAGTTTCAAACATTACTGTCATATTTTAGAAATGCAAGTAATGTCAAAGAATTAGAAAAAGAAATTACATTTGTTCAAGGTTACAAGAAAGTGGAAACAGTCGGCGAGAGAAAATTTGAAAAAACATATAGAGAAATCGTAAATAAAACAACAAAACAGCGCTTATATCAATATAAGAATCAAAAGAAGTATGCTACACTTGAAACATATCCATACGGGTTCAAAGTTGCTCTTTCTCAAGAAATATTATTCAAAGATGGTGATAAAATTGTAAATCAAAGAGTTTACAATGAATTTTCTTCTGCAGAGAAAGACAATTATGCTAAACATCAAATAAGATATAAGTTTAATGTATTTAACGATTATGAACTTCACTTGTCTATCATTTCTCAAGACAAACTTGATATTAATAGTCCTACTTATGAATCTGATATTATGAGTTCAGAAAACATTCAGTATGATGTTGAAATAGAGAGCATAGGCGATAGTCTAGTTAGGAAAAATAATTATATACAAGTTTTTAAATTTATTATGAGTGTAATGACAAGTCGTATTTCAGTTATGAGCACAATTACAAAACAGCAAATATTAAATGAAACAAATGCAATGATTAATAAAATTCATGAGGAAAATAACATACAAATTATGACAAGTTTTGATAGATCTCAGAGACAGCAATATATTATATTTGATAACAAACCTCATTCCCTCTATTATGATAACATAAGCGATCTTATGAATTCTCAATTTAACGTAACTAATAAACTTGATGGTGTTTATTATAACTTGATTATAACTGAAAACTTTGTTGTTTTAGTGAATTCAGTTGATATTGAATATCTTGTTGGGAAAAATACGCCAAAAATGCAAACTCTTAAAGAACAACTCAATTTGTCTGATAAAAATTATCATATCTTTGTAGGTGAACTTTGGAAAAATACATTCAATATTTTTGATGCAATTGTCGTCAATGGTAAGTTTGTTGCAAATGAAAATCACTTGAATAGATTATCAGAAGCGCCAAAAATTTCTCAAGTCTTGTCTACTGTCACCATTCCTATAAATGTTAAGTCATTTTTCTATTCAGGAACAATGAGTGGAAATCTTTTGCAAGATATTAAAAATGCTATTCAATACATGAAAACAACATACGGAGAAGATTATGAAAAAAACAACGACGGTATCATTTTTACTCAACCATTCAAAGGATTTATGGATAAGACTTTCAAATGGAAATTTCCTCATAAAATAAGTGTTGACGCTAAACTTAAACTCGAATCTTTTTCACCCAATAAAAAGACATTTGCAATGTTGTTCAGAAATAAAGATCGTCAAATTGTTGCACTTGATAACCCTGCATATTTGGAAATTGATAAAACAGATGCTTTATTCATGGCATTAAAAGATGGACTTATTGTGGAAATATCATGGGATAATAATAAATATCACGCTGATAGAATCCGTTTTGACAAGAATGTTCCAAATAAAATAGATACAGCACAAAATACAATTATTCAGATGAAAAATCCTTTAACACTTGATAAACTTTTAAGAATTTTAGAAAGCGGAGAAGTTCCTAGAGAAAACTTGATGGAAATGAGAGAAACGAATGATGGAAAACCCTTTAGAAAATATTGCAACACTGTTAAGAATATTTTGCTTAAATACACTGTGAAAGAAGGATCAAATGTTATAGACATCGGGTCTGGTGCTGGAGGAGATCTTGGAAAATATAAACAAATAAAACCAAATAAGTTGTTCTTTGTAGAACCAGATGAGAAACATTTACAAGAAATGAGTGAAAGACTCAATAGAGAGAGAATGAGAGTGGATAGCAGAGAGTTTGCCGATAGTGTTGTTTCTATTAAAGCAGGTGCAGAGGATACAAAAATCATAAGAGATGGTATGAGAAAATCAGGATTTGCAGAAGATATTACAAATATTAACATGATGTTTTCTATGACTTTCTTTGGAACAAATGAAAAACTAACAGATCTTGTTCAAACTCTTAATTTGTTAAAAAATGATGGAACTTTCCTTTCTATTTACATGGACGGTGATAAAACTTTTGAATTACTAAAGAAAAATAATGGACTAATTGAAGGATCTTATTACAAGATAGAAGATTTAACACCTGGTAGAAATAAACTCGATTTTAATCACAAGATTCGTTTTTCTTTCAAAGGTGTTACAGTTAGAGAAGAGGGACAGATTGAATATCTTATTCCTGTAAATGAATTTAGAAAAAGATTTAAGACAATTCCTCCTGGTTTCAGTCTTTTGTCTAGTAGTCTTATTGATAGACCTGATAATATTAAAAGTAATGATACTGAGTTAACATCAAGTTTGAAGTCTCAATTTGAATTATTAAATGAAGAAGATAAATTATTACTTAGTCTTTACAGATTTGATATTTATAAGAAATCAGTATATCAAGAAATAGAAATGAAACAACAAGAAAAACAAAATGAATTAGATTCATTAGATCCTGATGAACAACAAGAAATTAAATTAGTATTCCAAAAACCAGATGAAACTTTTTACAGAATTGGTGCGATAGGAGATGGATCATGCTTTGTTCATTCACTTCTATTTACTGTTTTTAAAGATGCATATACAGCACTCTCTATACCTAAGAGAAAAAAGTTCGTTGAAGTTGTTAGACAGCAAGTTGCAGATAGTATAGACATTGAGACATGGACTACACTTGGAAATGGAAATGTTGCTTCATTAATTTTACAAGAAGAAATAAGCAACAAACTTTCTCAAAATGATCAACTAAAATTTGATAATATAGTTATAAAAACTCAAGAAGAAACTTCTCAAAACCCTGAAGATTTTCTTAATACATTCTTAATAAAAATAGATGAATCTTTTCCAAAATTAAATCTTTTTGATGAAGAAAATGGATTAGTTAAAAGAGTATATAATAAATATATATCAAATTTAAAAAATCCATTATTCTGGATTGAAAACTCCTATATTGAATGTTTTAGTAATTTTTTTGACAATATTAATATCGTCATTGTAAAAGATATTTCAAGAGATGTATATCAATATGCTCAGTATAAACCTGATAGTCAAAGTGTAATGATTCTTAATATCGATCCAAAGCATTTTGAAGCACTTGTATATGAAAAAGATGAAGAGATCTCATTTATGTTTACACCAGAAGATGAACTTATGCAAAGATTATTTGTGTCAGATATAGAAAGACCTGGGATAACGTCTGTAACTGTTGAAGTTGAAACTCCTTTTCAAGAAGATCCATTTGCAATAGAAACAAAAAAAGTAGATATTGAACGCACTGAAATAGAAAACATCGATGATGTTAAATCTACAATAAAGGATATTGTAAATGATTATTTCCTTTTTTCAAACAACAAGATTAATTTTGAAATAATTTAGATTATTTTTAAAAAAAATGATTTTAATTAATACTTTTTATAATATTGATGAAACAAAATATTATAAAATTAAATACAATTTAAACTTTAACAAACTTGAACAAAAATGAATTACTTGTTTAATCGTGATATTTCTGAATATGAATTTGTTTCAAGAATACTTGGCACAAAAAAGTTCTCAATTGGTTTCAAAGACACATTTGTTATCAAGGCGTCTGAACTTATAAAATGTAATCTTAAACCTTACTGGGCACAAAGAGATCAAGACCAGATTCATATAAATGTTATTTCTAATGGTATTAAGCAGAGTAATGGTCTTTATCATCCTATTATCATTGCTAATATAAAACCCCGTGAACAGTATTGTATTCTTGATGGACAACACAGATATGAAGCGCTAAAAAGACTTTCAGAAACACAACTATCATCAATTCAAATTCAAATTGATGTAATATCTTTCGAACAAGATGATGACAAGTGGATTTTACAACAATATGAGTTTATCAACACAACAAAATCTTTTATGAAGGAGGATTTGAAAAATGAGATGAATGCATCTGACATTATTAATGAAATAAATAAAAAATTAAAGTCACGAAGAATCAAAGATGTAAATATCACTCTTAAACAAAATTCAAAGATTAATATAAACAATATGAAAAGTGAATTGTTAAAACGTATTCATCGCCTTGACGATCCTGTTGCAAAGATATTACAATATAACGAAGAGTGCAATCAAAAATATGAAGAGATGTTTAAACATATTCGTATTGGAAAAAATGTAAAACAGGAATGCATCGATCATAAATTCTGGTTAGGTGTAAACTACCCTCAATGGATGGATGATTTATTTGTGTAAATTTTGTATAGATTTATGTATTAACAATGGTAAGATTTTTTTTGTAAAGTATACTTCTATTTTACAAAAAGTTAATTTTTTATTTATAATTTATTAAATTCCGGTGCAGTCATCCATGGTTCTATTGTCGGTAAATTTGTTTTTATAATACCAACATTAGGACTTCGTGACATGACTGTATAGATTTTTCCATTTGGTGCTAGAACTCCACCTGTCCATCTATCATTTACCGTATAAAAACCTGATATGTCTGTTGTGTTTACAGTATTTCTACTTGGATCAATTATTAGTACTATCAATAAAAGAATAAGTATTTGTATATGGATTTAGTTTTAAATTTTTTCTTACACCACTATACCCACCAAATGATCCAAAATAAATATTTCCATTAGGCGCTAATGCTCCTCCACCATGTTTATAAGAAGTACCCGTAATTACAAGAGTATCATCAACAGAATTTGCTGGAAACATATTACTTCATTTATAATTATATTGTGTATAACTCCATGTATTTACACCATTCACATTTGTAAGCACCTGTGTATCTTGTCCACCTTGAGGTAAAAGAGAAGGAGGGTTAACTGTAACAATAATAGATTTAGGTTTGTTTATTGATAATGACATTTTTTTTATTAAAAGATGATGTAAAATTTAATAAAAAAATTAAAAGTTCTTTGTAATAAAATCTTGTAATTCTGTAAAATTACTAAAAGTTTTTGTAGTCTCTCCATTTTCAACCATCAAAAAGAAAGGAATAAATGATATTTTATTCTTCGCAACAAACTCTTGAACCTGTTCATCCTTAACATCAATATTGAGTTTGAAAAAACGAAGTTTTTGATTAGCGCTATACTCCTCACTCATCTTTTTAAAACTTGGATAAACTCGTTTACAAGGACCGCACCAATCAGCGTAACAATCGACAATATTAATTCTTTGAGAGGAAATCAAAAGAGAGAGTTCATCACTTGTTTGTATATCTTGAACTTCAAATACTTCAAAAGGTTCAAAAGGTTGAACGGATTGTTCAGAACTAGTAATCATATCAGATGAAATAACTTCTGAAATGGGGGTTCTATGTTGTTGTGTATTTTGAGCACTCATTTTAATAAATTATAATAATTTTTTGTTTATATTAAAATATATAAACAAAAAAGTTTTTACTTACCTCTTAATTAATTTTATTTATCTCTCATTTATCTTCTATCTCTTCTCTATGGTCTTGCAACAACTCTAAAAATTTATTAAATGTCGCAGTCATGTATTTTCCCTTTCCACTATGTATACAAGATCCTGACTTAAAACATAGGAAAGTATGATAAGAAGACTTTTTTGATTTAGTTTGTGTAAACTCACCTTTATTAAGTATTCGTCTACTTATTTCTTTTCCATCTTGGGTTAATCCAATGAGTATTAAATCTTCTTCATCATTTTCATCCACAAGAATCTTAATATTTACACCAGCGCCACTTGTAGTTCCATCAAATATACTAATATAGTCATCATAATTATCATTAATGACTCTATCAAGAGATTCTCTGTTTATATTCATACCAACATGAACATTTCTATTTTTCATCACTGTTTGTAAAATCATGTAAACGTTTTTATCATCTTTATTTTCCTCTTTTACTTCGTCCAGAACATTTTCTACTTTCATATTTTGAATCTTATCATTTAATGTAAACAACTCTTCACCTGTCCATTCTTGTGATTTTTTCATTAACAGTAAAAACTGAACTGCCCTAACTGCAAGATCATCATCTTTACAACCTGTCAATTGAAATCTACCTGTCTTTGTAATTTTAATATTTATAAGTTTGTTAATGATATCTCCTGACTTTTGTTTATACTTGAAAATCATATTAGTCGTAACTGAGTTTAAAAAGTATTTATCTCTTTTTTTCTTATTCTTATTAAAATTTCTCACTACTGATGCTGTCTTTAATACAAGACCTCTTGTTTTATTGTTCCATTTCATACAAATAATACTCTCATCAGGAATATCATCAACTATATCTTCAATGTGCCATAAATCTTTCAAACGTTTCTTTCTATTGTTTTTACATTCAATTGCCAAGTCGTATACAGGCATGAAGTTAAAGAATTTTTCAATGTTGATGATAATATTTGTAAATACAATAATAGTTTTTGTTGAATACTCTTCTTTTTGTTCCATTCTTAAATTTTGAGTAATTTCAAAATATTTCAGAATATGTTAGAATATGTTAGAACTCTTTCAAATTAACAGATATTTGGGTTTAAAGACAATATTATATATTCGTTCTTTTAAACAAAAATCATTTATTTTAAAGTATTAAAGCCTTTATGAAAATAAATAAAGAAATGGCAAAGAAAACTCAAAAACTCAAGGTTGTAAAAGTTCCTCTTGGATATTATCCAGAAAACTATCAACCAAAGTTCCCACCTATGCCTGTGTTGTATTTAGAACTTTTAGAAAATAAAGATAAAGTTAAAAAAGAAATGCGTAATAAAGACTATACACCCCCTCAAGAAAGACTAGCAGAACAACAAGCACCTTTAACAGAACAAGTTCAAGATTACGTAGATAACGATTTTGAAATTAAAGACTATAGTTCTGAATATCCAGAGAGTAGAATGGGTAAGAAACGTGAACCACTTAAAATTCTAGACTTGAGCGACCCTAAACCTCAAGTTGTTGAAGCAGATGAAGAACAACCTTCAAACACTGACAATAAGGAATATTACAAGCAATCTTCTAATAATTCTAATAATTCTAATAATTCTGACGATAAGATTAGTGAACGTTTGAAATCAAGATTTGAAAAAATTAAAGATGAATACAAAAAAGAACAAAATGTTGACGAGGATAGTGTAAAACGTTATTCGAGAGAAAATAGAAGAGACGATAGAAAAGATGAGAGAAACAATGATAGAAATGAAGATAGAAATGAAGATAGAAATGAAGATATAAGAGACGATAGATACGAGGAGAGAAGAGAAGAGAGACAAGAAGATAGAAGAGATGATAGATACGAGGAGAGAAGACAAGATATAAGAGAAGATAGAAGACAAGATAGACAACAAGATAGAAGAGACGATAGAAGAGACGATAGATACGAGGAGAGAAATGAAGATAGAAGAGATGATAGATACGAGGAGAGAAGACAAGAGAGACAAGAAGATAGAAGAGATGATAGATACGAGGAGAGACAAGAAGATAGAAGACAAGAGAGACAAGAAGATAGAAGAGATGATAGATACGAGGAGAGACAAGAAAACAAGAAGTTTTCTTTTAATGATTTGATGGATGAAAAAGATGTTCAATCTAGTAAAAATTCATCAAATACTCCTAAAGGAGAATCAGATGACTCACAAAGAACTACTCAAAATAAGATTTTTGATCTACTCCTTGAAGATGATGAACCTACAAAGAATGAAAAATTTGATAAATTTGATAGACAACCTTCTTATCAGCCATCAAATCAAAATATTCAAAATTCACAAAATATTCAAAACATGCAAAATATTCAAAACATGCAAAATAATATGCAAAAAAGACAAGAATATTCTATGCCACCTAAGTTATCTGAAATTAATACCGGAATTGTAAGAGATAACAAGGGTGTAAGAGATATCACAAGAGGATTAACAAAACAAGAAGAAGAAGAAGAATTAGAGAAGCGTATGTTGCTTGAAAAATTCTCAATCTTAAAAAAGAAGTATAAAGAAGCGAAAATACCTGACTTTGCTCCTTATACAGACTTGGCAACATTAAAAAGAACTTATGAATCAACTGTTCGTAATTTACAATTAGATGCTACTGTAGACAATTACAAACGTTATTTGATGATTGGTTTTGGAGGCACACAATGGTTAATTCAAAAATTTTTAAAACTTGATATGACAGGATTTGCAGAACAACAAATTCTCTCCATTAATCAATATGAAAGTCTATTGATTGAGATTGGAGAGAAATCTTACTTTAAGACTAATACAGCATCACCCGAAGTAAGACTCATGTTTTTGATCGGATTTAATGCTGTTATTTTTGTCATGACAAAAATGATGTTTAATAGCGCAGGAAGCATGATGAAACCTCAACCATCAAGTACTAATAATTCTAATAACAATGATAGAAAAGATAAACCACACATGAAGGGACCTTCTTTTGATGATTTAAAAGATTTTGAAACTTCAAAAAAGACAAAGAATGAATAAAAAAGAAAAAATATGTATCTCATTTATTAATAAGATACATATTGTATAATGCTTCGTCAAAAATATCAAGAACGATTTTTTCGATCTTCACAAATAAAGGATATTCAAAAAGATACACAAGAATTATTCTATTTATTTGAAGACATTATGGAAGAGGTAAAACAACAAGAAAGGAAACTTGCTACAATAGAAGAGTCCATTGAAGAGAGTGTCGATAATATAAATAACACTGAAACTCAAATAAATGAATCAAAAGAAATAATAAAACATAATTTATTGAAAAATATCTATGGTGCTATCATTGGAGGTGGTATAGGAAGTATAGTTGTCATGTACAACCCTTATATCGCTATTGGAACAATCATTGGAGGAACCATTATGGGAGGGTTGATAACAAAACTATTGTAAAATGGTTGTAAAAGAATTATATAAAAATTACTCAATCATTAACTCTTCGTCCTCGGTATCTTCGATGTCACTATCACCTTCTTGAATAAATTTTTGTATAGTCTTAAATCCATTCTTCTTCATAATATTGATCATATCAGAAGATTTTATTATTTTTTCATTTTTCACACCATTTGTTATATGAATTAAATTAGATATACTTTTTATTTCTTCTGGATGTTCATCAACGACATCATCATCTATTTGTTCCTTCCAATAGTTTTTTCTGTCTTTTAGTTTTTCAATAATTACATCAGCATTTTTCTTGAGAGAATTATTAATCAACAATTCTCCGTCAGGATCTCTTATCACTTCTTTATTTTTTATTTTGTATGATAGTATATTGCGTGCATTATCCGTCGTAATAAACTTTTCCTTGTAAGGATGTTGACAAAGAAAGTTAGCATATCCTTTGGGTCCTTGATCTATATATTTTTCTGTAAACAAATGTAAATGATTAGTAACTTCATTGTAATCGACTGTTTCCATTTTCTCCAACACTTGTTTTATATGAACATTTTTAATGTTGATGTTATTTGAGTTTTTATTTGTATTTTTCTGTGTACTGTTAATAATTGTTTTATAGTTATTAACATTCGGTTTACTTAATTGATATTCAATAATTCCTTTTAGAAAAGTTATTTGTTCATCTTTACTTTGAATCTCTCTGTCCTTCTCTTCCAATACTTTCTCTATTTTTTCAAGTGCTTTACTCTTCTCTTCTAATTGCACTTGTGACTGATTTATAAGTTCTTCTTTGATCGGTTTAATCTTACATGTTTTTGTATGTCTTGTACATACATCAGATCTTGAAAATTGCTTATTACAAAACTGACAAATCCTATTTGTTTTTAACATTTCTTTTAATTTTTATAATATTGAGATAATTTTAAATTAAAATACATATACTAAAATTGCGGAGACCTACGTTGAAACCGCTGAGACTCACGCAGAAACCGCGGTTTCAACGTAGAATATGCGGTTTCAATTTATTTTGTATTATTATGCTATTAGGTGCTATATCAAAAAAATAATATTTTTTTATAATTTTTGTTTTTTTTAAAAGTTGATGTGTGTGTGTAGGCCTTTTTTCTTTAGGTACCTTATAAAAAATCCAAAAACTTTTTGTAAAAGACTTTTAAAATTTTTAAGAGTTATATTTTTATTTTTGTAATAAAAATATTAGAATTATAATTATAACATAAAGAAGTTTCTATTGTATTTTCTTATACAATTGGTTTACTTAATTGATATTCTATGATTCCTTTTAATAAATTTATTTGTTCATCTTTACTTTGAATCTCTGAATCCTTCTCATCCAATACTTTTTCTATTTTTTCAAGTGCCTTACCTTTCATTTCTAATTGAACTTGTGACTGATTTATAAGTTCTTCTCTAATAGGTTTAATATTACAAGTTTTTATGTGCCTTGTACAATTTTGTTTATTGGAAAATTGCTTATTGCAAAATTGACAAATACAGTTTTTATTTACTTTAGTTTTATCTTTTTTTGTCTTGATTTTATTTTTTTTACTTTCATTTCTTTTCTCTCCAGTAGTATCAGATTCTTGTTTTTCAATTATTAATACCTCATCTTTTACTGTTTCCAATGTTGATATATTTTCATTTGATAAAAACGGTATTACAGTTTCAAAGAATAGTCTCTTTACTGTATTTTCATCAGTCAGAAAATATTCATTCCCTCTTTCAGGTTTACCACATTCTTTATTAAATCTTTCTATTAACAATTTTTCACATTCACTTGCATTATCGATCTTTATTGAACAAATAATAACTGACTTTCTACCATAACTAGTAAGTCTATTAAGTAAATTTTTTTCAGAAATTCCTATTTTGAAAATTTGTTTTCCATCAACAGTTGATACATTTCTATGCTCTTCAGGAAGTAAACAGTAAACACTCATTTTTATATATTATAAAGTATAAATTTATAATATAATATTGAATGAAATAAAAAATCATTTTTTTGTAAATTATATAAGTCATTGTAATAAGACTTTTCTATTAGAATTGATAAAGACAATACGAATAAGTTATACCGAACCTTCTTGAATTGTTTTCTTTAGTTTTTCTAAATACAATATACCATCCATTAACTCTTCTTGTGCATGAGTTATCCAATCATTTATTCTTAAATCCTTTCTATCCAGATCAGTTCCATACTTATCTTTTCCGAGTTTAGAACGTGTAATGAACTTTGTAATTACTGACTGAACAACTGAGTCGATCGATGTCTCATGTAAAAGATCGATAATCTCATTATTTTGTGTTATATGATTCATTTCACTCATTGTAAATTAAACTACTTAATTTATAATGATATACATTTAATACTCTTTTAATTATTGAAAAGTTAGATTTTTGCCTTATTGTCATCTTCTGATATCTTAATTACCTTACCACCTTTTTCTTCATAGTTTTTTCGAAGATCAATACATTCTTGTAAATATTTCTTCTTTACTGGATCCATTTTTTCAAGAGTTTCTTTTCTTACCTTACCTTTTGACCACCAAGTATTAATAAGAGTGCTATCAAGGAAAACTTCCTTGTAACCCATCTTGAGTGCAATTCTGAGTGCTGCAACAAATGCTATAAGTTTACCTGCATCAGCGTGAGTGTTCTCAAACTGGGTTTTAATTATAAATCGTTTATATTCATCGCTTTTTATAATTGTCATATCACTCAATAAATCATGATACACTTCAATGATATCTTGATTATTGTGATCAATAACAGTTGCTATTGTTATATTTTCTTGTTCCTCGTTTAATTTTTCTACACTCTCTTTTTCATTACTATTAATTTTAGCAAAACAATACAAACCGGACAGACTATGAACTACAGGTTTTTTCTTTGTTAACATTAATTTAATTGGATTTTTTTCTTCTTTTGTTTTTCTTTCCTCATCTGTCTCATTTATAACTTGTAATTTTGGTCGAAAAAGTGCTTTTACTTGTTTTTGCATGAGTTGTTTATTAAGACGGAGTTTAACATGAGAATCCATAAATTTAGGTATTTTAAATGCTACACTAAGAATCTCATCAAGGGGTTTCATAACTTGATGTTCAAGATAATAAAAGTAATCAATACGTAATACATCCTTATGCTCTTTGAAATATCCAAATTCTTCAATAATATCTTCTTGTAACTTGTCTTTTTTATCAAGATTTATTAATACATATTCTAATCTTGTGTTAACAGGGACTGTAATACCTCTTTTACCAAGTTTATCAGCAAGTGAAGCGTGTGCTGGTTTTCTCTTACCAATATAGTCTACACGGTTAAGACCTTTTGTGATCACAAAGTCCTTTGGAGCATATTTGAGTGTAAAAAGATGATTCACATAATCGATAATTTCATCAATGGTTTGAGATACAATAGGGTTTCTCATAATATCTTTGATATCAACATCTTCAAAACGGAGTTTTTCAGCGTTATTTAAAATGTTCCATAAAGTATGCTCATAAATATCTTTCAAGAATTTACAATTGTCACGTCTTTGCAATACCACACCTTTTTTATAAAGTTTTTTATCCATGACACCATTTATATCACAAGGTTGAGCAATGTATCGTTTTTTACTGAGAATAAAGTAAGTTGCATAAATCTTACCTTCAAATTCAAGTTTCATAGGAGAAGGAAATATTTCTTTTATTTTATCTACAACATTTTCAGCAAACTTCCAAATATCATCAAAACGATCAGGAGTGTGATTTTCAAATCTTCTAAAGTTGATAAAACAAGAATCCGTATCACCATAAACCACAAGAGCATCATCCCAGTTGTTTCTAATGTAGTTGACTGCTTTTTCTATGGATATTCTTCCGATATAAGTAACAGTCATAGCACCATTCACAAAAGGAAGATAACCTTTTGCAGCACCAAGAGCACCATACATAGAGTTTGCATTAACCTTGTATGCCAGTTGTCTTTTGTCTAGAACAGACTTTTGCACTTCAAGTTCTTGTTGTATTTGTTTTAATTTTTGTATACTTTGATCTGTATCTTCTTTTATCAGTTTGTAAATATCAGAGAAATCTGTATTATCTTCAAGTTCTTGTTGTTGTTCATCATTGAGATTATTATCAAGATATAAATTTATGAGTTTATGTTTGTGACTAACAATTTCAAGTTTTTTTCGAACTTGTTTACGTGCGGTTAGTAGAGTTTCAATAATTGTGGGAACAACACCTTTTCCAACTTTAGATGCTTTGGCAAATTTGTGGTGAAACTCTTTGCATATCTTTTTCTGTTCTCTTTTTTCTTCTCTTTCTTGATACTTTTTCTCATCTTCGTCTGTCGCGTCTTTCTTTCGTTTAATAGGTTTCATCTTTGGATCATGAGAACACATATTATGTTCTTCCCACCTCATAATATCACAATCTTCATCAGCAACTTGTCCATTTGATATATATGTGGTGTAGTCAATATTGTATGCCATGATAATACTTGGATAAAGACTGGCAAAATCAAAAGGAATAATGTTTTTATAAATACCAGGAATAGGATTCAACACAGTTGCTCCTGTATATCTTTCAGCAAGTAAATCACGAGGAACATTCATAACAATATTATTATGATAACAGTATGCAAACACTTGAGAATACATTTTAATTTGTTGACCTTTAGCATAGAGATAAAACATAGGAACTTGATTTGTATTTGCTGACTCTGTAATATCATACCACACATGTAACTTTTCAAAAAGTAGATAAACGACATAACTATCCTGACAACAATATTTTGCACACAATGCCATGCTCTTACCATCTCCTTTTTCATAACATTCGAAAATATCACGATATTTTAAAGGATCTTTATTTGTTTTAAGATACTCATCACACACAGTTTCAAGACGGTAGTTAGCAAGTTTAAAACTTCTCTTCATATATGGCAACATATCGAATATAAGGCGTCCATCAGCGTCAACAAATGTCATTTCCTGCACACCAAAAGCAGAACTCTCCCATTCTATCTTACCTTTTTGACATACTCGACCATTGATAGAACTCTGTTGCATAAACTCATTTACACACTTTCTTAATTCTGCACGTTTGATAATATACTGATAATCAAAACCGTAGATGTTGTATCCTATAATAAGGTCAGGATCATGTTGTCTTATCAGTTTAGCAAAATCTGTTAGCAATATTCTTTCGCTCTTGCATTTAATAACAATCACATCTTCTATATCGTCGCATTCTTTCAATGTAAGAATATACTTTATAATCTTTCCACCTATTGTTCTAACGGTGCAACCAATCTGAAAAACTTCATCTTTCGGAAGATCAGGGTCAGGCATTGAAACAAGTTTAGAAGAGTAAGTTTCTATATCGAATGATAAAATACAAGGATAAACGATAGGTAATTTTGTAACAAGATTCTCAGGAACACGAGTAATATTGGAATGTTTAACAATGAATTCTCTTTGTTTATTTGTCTCTTTATCTACATCATCTACATATGTAATTTGTTCAAGTTTTACCCATCCTGCTGAAGGTATATCAAACATGTCAATAAAACGAATTGAAGGTGTGAGACTATTATTTCCACAATGAACATTCACAGTAACTTTTCCAAGACCTGCAATATATAATCCACCACGACTTTGTCCTATAAAGTCTCTCATTTTAGAAAATGTGGCAAATGATACTTTTAAGAATGGAAAAAGAACTTGTTCATATTTATCTCCAACTTTTTTATATTCTGCATTATAAAGTCTCTTCTTCATCTCTAATTCCATTCTCAAAGGTTTTGATTTGAACTTTTCCTTAATACAGTTTGAAAGAGAAGACGAGTATTTTACCCAGTTGATATTAGGTGGTAATTCAAGGTAACAAAACGTAGTGAAATCTTCAATACGAACCATTACAGATTTTTTCTGTCTATCATAACCATAAAGTCTCAAAATTGTAACATCATTAAACGTGTCTTCTTCAAAAGACCAATTAATAATGTATAAAAACTCGTTCTTTGATTTGCTCATTTATGAAGTGTTTAGTATACTTTGTAAACGTTGGATTCAAGTTTTTAATTATTTTAATCAATATTATAAACACAATTTTGAATCTTGTAGAAAAAAAATCATTTTTATTTTTATTATGTTTTTAGACAAACTATAACACAAATGTCTTATAGCATGTTACCAATGAAAGTTAAAAAAATTGAGTTCAGTGAAAATCTTAAAGATTATGACCTTGATAAGATCGAAGTTTATACATTTGATGAGTTATTAAATACAGATAAACTTCTTATTGAAAATACAGATTATAAAATTACTGTAAACTATAAAACTACTATTGAAAATCTTTCTAATCAAAATATAAAACGTATTAGTATTTATAGAAATCCCGATAAATTTAATAATAATACAATTACAACACTTCATGCTAAATATTTTGATTATGAAAATAAAATAATTGCAAACTATACAACATCAGGAAATAGAATGATTTATCAAATAGGATTTCCAGATAGAAGAAAACTAATAAAATAATTTGTTTAACTTGTTCCAAGTTTCAAGAGCATCATGTTTACATACTTTAAGCATGTTCCCTTCTTCACATCCATTCATTTTTGAACACACATTAAAACAATTATTATCTCTAATTACATAGCGAATAAAGTTCTCATTTATAACACAATCTTTTCCATTACGTGGACTAGTTTTTAAAAAATTGGTTTGATATACTGAGTCAGACATTTTATAATTTTTATTATAAAATGTTTAAAACAATTTAATTACAGTTTAGAAAAGAAACTAAGTAGTTATAACTAAATTATAACTTATTGTCTCTTTACACAACGGAAGTGACCCTTGACAGTCTTTCCGGCGCGCTTGTAAGAGGGGACGCGAACACGCTTAGAACCAGCGCCACAAGAGGACTTCTTAACTTGAGATCCTTTCTTGGACATCTTGCGAGAGACCTTGCGAGAAGCCTTATGAGAGACCTTATGAGAGACCTTACGAGAGACCTTACGAGAGTGAGCGCGAGAAGCCTTCTTGGAAGATTTACGAGAATGAGAACGAGAAGCCTTGGAAGATTTTCTAGAAACAGCCATTTTTTTTATACTATCAAGATAAAAAAAAATTTTTTTTTAATTATTTCAATCCTTTTTACAAAAAATGTGAAAAATAATATAAAATTAATTAAAAACTATTATTTTTTCACATTTTTTTATAAACTTATTTGAAAAACCTTGTCAAAC
>Ga0247844_1001812_pt1 | contig 37270 bp, 36 predicted proteins | sample LaCtaG_FD_192421 | JGI IMG/M metagenome (GOLD analysis project Ga0247844, IMG submission 192421) | Freshwater microbial communities from meromictic Lake La Cruz, Castile-La Mancha, Spain - LaCruzMarch201714.5m_1 | ecosystem: Environmental > Aquatic > Freshwater > Lake | place: Spain: Castile-La... | reverse complement strand
AAGTGACACTCGGATGATACCGAATACCCACTATAAAACGCTGTCAGACGTTCCGGTACTAGCTATGATTCCCGCTTCAAAGGAAGTAAGTAAAGAACAGACCCTCTTTGTTCGAGATTTACCTTTTTCATTAATGGCGGAGCAATTAAAGCAGTTAAGAACCCTATTGTTTATGAGATATAATTTGAATATATTGATGGTGTGTAGTGCGATGCAAGGAGAGGGAAAATCAACGATTATAAGTAATTTAGCCGTTCTATCAGCATTCAGCGGAAAAAGAACGCTTATTATTGATTTTGATATTAGGCGACCTGCGTTAGATAAAATATTTGATATTGATTCTTCTAAAGGAGTCCTTTCTTATCTAAATGAAGAGGAACCTATTTTTAATTGCATTTTGCCGACTAACGTTAAAAACTTACATATCATGCCATCAGGTAGTGAAAATGCCATTCACTTTGACATAGTGAATGAAGAGAAAATCCAAGAGATAAAACGATTTGCAGAAGAGAATTACGATAATATCTTTATAGATGTTCCGCCAATTCTAGTTGTTGGGGATACGCTTTTTTTAGTAAATATATTCAAAAACTGTATTATTGTAGAAGATAGTCAAATAACTTCAAAGGCGGCATCAAAAGAGGTATTTGATAGGGTAAGATTTGGACAAGCGGAGTTAATAGGTGTAGTAAAAAATAGAGTGAAAATAAAAAATCGCCAGTTTTCTTATTATTATCGAGGGCACTAATTTAAGTGATTAGAGGAGTTGTGTGAGTAAAATAGTTTCAGAGGTAATTAAAATGGTTTTGAAACTGAAAAAAGAGATGAGTTATGCGCAAAAAGGTTTTGCCATAATTAAAATAAATAAGAACAATTAGGAGGCAGTTGTGCTAAAAGTTAGATATTTAAACTTTGAGTTAGAAAACCCATGCATTCTAGCTTCAGCGTCACCCACTTCAAGTGTTGAAAAAATAGAGAAAGCATTTCAAGTAGGTTGGGCAGGAGCCGTAATAAAAACTGTTGCTCCAACTCATATTAAAATAGAGGATATTTCAAATAGATTTCATGTTCTAAAAGAGAAAAACAGAGTTATTGGATTTCATAATTTAGAACAATTGAGCACAAAAACCATTGAGTATTGGCAAGAGGGAATAGCGTATCTTAAATCTAAATATCCTACTAAAATGCTCATAATAAGTGTGATGGCAGACGTAGAAAAGAGCGCTTGGCAAAAGTTGATACAAGCTTTTAATGAGAGTTTAGTGGATGCGTTTGAATTAAACGTTTCTTGTCCTCACATGAGACGAGATGAGGGAATGGGCGCTTCAATTGGGCAAAATCCAGATGTATCATCACAAATTGTAAGCTGGGTAAAAGAGGTGAGTAAAAAACCCATTATTGTTAAATTAACGCCAAATATTACCTCGATTGATTCCGTTGTACAAGAGGGATTGAAAAGTGGTGCCGACTCCTTCTCGGCAATCAATACGGTATTAGGTCTTATAGGGATAGACGTTGATACACTTTCTCCAAAACCTTCAATAAATGGGATGAGTTCGTTTGGTGGGTATTCTGGTCCAGCAATTAGACCAATAGGGCTGAGAATTGTATCAGAACTTTCAAATCAAACCCATAAAGAGATATTGGGGATTGGTGGGATTTCAAGCTGGGAAAATGTTATAGAGTATATGGCTGTAGGAGCTTCGGCGGTACAAATTTGTACCGAAGTGATGATGAGTGGCTTAGATGTTATTGAAAAAATCAATTTTGGACTTAAAAAGTATATGTATGAGAAAAAAATCAACTCTTTAATGGATATTGTTGGTGTTGCTAATTTTAAAATATGTTCTCATGAGCAATTGAAGCGAAATTGGGAAATGAAATGTTTTGTAGATAACGAGAAATGCAACACCTGTAAAAAATGTATTGTTGCCTGTTCTGAAAATTCACAAAATGCGCTGAGTTTTAAAAATGATGAAATTATAGTTGATAAAACTATTTGTGATGGATGTGGGCTGTGCACACATATTTGTGTGGGAAATGCGCTGTCTCTAAAATTGATGTGAAAAATCTTTGAAGTTTTCCCTTAAAAGGAATGACGTCTCAATGAAACGAGCGTTAAGATATTATGCTGTGTAAAGCGTTTTCTCGGCATTTCGCTTTGAGTGTTGTGTTTGTATATATTTTAACTCATCCGACGTCTTCGCGCCTGAGAGAAGGACCCAAAAGTATTGTTATAAAAGTTTCATTCAGATATTATGCAGATTCTAAGGAAATTGAGAAGGGAGTTTTAGTGGGAGTAATAATTAAAAACGGTATTCTTGTAGATGAAGTTATGATTCAGCGTGCTGATTTAAGAATTGAGGAAGGACGAATACACTCAATTTCGGCAGAAATACACCCTACGAAAGAGGATGAAATTATTGATGCTTCAGGAAAGTATGTATTTCCTGGTGCAATAGATTCGCACACACATTTGGATATGCCCTTTGGAGAAGTTAAAACAAGTGATGATTTTTTTAGTGGAACACAAGCGGCAATATTTGGTGGAACCACATCGATAGTAGATTTTGCTATACAATCGAAAGGCGAATCGCTCAAAACAGCATTAAATAATTGGAAAAAAAGAGCAGAAAAGAAGAGCTTTTGCGACTATGGATTTCATGTAGCAATCACAGATTGTAATCAAAATGTATTAAATGAGTTAGAAACCGTACCACAATTAGAAGGTGTGAGCAGTTTAAAGCTCTTTTTGGCTTACAAGGGGCTATTTCAAGTAGATGATGGTGTACTTTATAAGGTATTAAAAAAAAGTAAAAAAGGTAAATATCTTGTGGCATTGCATTGTGAAAATGGCGATATTATAGATAGATTGTCAAAAGAGGCAGTTGAAAATGGGAAAGTGAGTCCAAAGTTTCATGCTTTGACAAGACCTGATTTTGTTGAAGCGGAGTCTATCAGTCGAGCGGCTCATATTGCAAAGTTTGTAAATGCAGAGTTGTTGATTGTTCATTTAAGTTCGGCAAAAGGGTTGGTGGCAGCATTAGAAGGCAGAAAAAAGGGTGTTAAAATATTTATTGAAACGTGCCCACAATATTTATTATTAGATGACTCTTTATATGAGAAGGAAAATTTTGAAGGGGCAAAATATGTTATGTCGCCACCACTTCGGAAATCCTTTGATAACGAATATTTATGGCGTGCATTGAGTAGCAACAAAATTGATTTTATTGGTACAGATCACTGTGCATTCAACTTTGAAGATATGAAAAAAAGAGGAATAAATGACTTTAAAAATATTCCCAATGGAGCCCCGGGGATAGAGACGAGATTTTCATTATTGTATACTTATGGCGTTGCAAAAGGCAAAATTTCATTAAATCAGTTTGTATCGCTTCTTTCAACAAATGCAGCGAAAACTTTGGGGATGTATCCTCAAAAGGGAAACTTGAGCATTGGCAGTGATGCAGATATTGTTGTTTTTGACCCAAACAAAGAAGGTAAAATTACACACAGTATGCTTCACGAACAGGTTGATTATACCAGTTATGAAGGGTTTGATAAAATTGGAGAAATAACAGATGTTATGGTGAGAGGAATCTCTTATATTAGAAATTCAAAATGGTCTGAAAAGAGTCCGAAGGGACAGTATATTTTTAGAAAAATAAAGGAGAAGAAATGAAGAATTTTAATTTGGCCGCAAAACGCGTTGTGACGGAGTTAAGAGAGCTTGCCAGCATTTCTTCCGATGAAAATGGGGCTCAAAGATTAGCGTGGACCGCTACATGGCGTAAATCAAGAGAGTGGTTTATAAAAAAGGCCAAAGAAGCAAACGCTAAAATTGAAATTGATGCAGCAGGCAATATTTGGGCTAAAATAGAGGGGAAAAGTTCAGAAGGTATTTTGGTTGGTAGCCATATTGATTGTGTCGCAAATGGTGGGTGGTTAGATGGATGTTTGGGTGTGGTTGTCACTTTAGAAATACTTCGCCAACTTGGAGTTCCTGGAAATCAACCAGAAAAAACATTTTATGCAGTTGATTGGGCAGACGAAGAAGGAGCGAGATTTGGGCGTAGTTTACTTGGTGTATCGGCTGCGTGTGGAACGCTCGATATTAACGAGGTTAAGGGACTCAAGGACAATGAAGAGAATGAGCTTGAAGCTGTGTTGCAGGAAAATGGTGTAGATTTGAATACTATTTTGAGAGCACACGAACAATTTAAAACCAGAAACATTTCTGCGGCGGTAGAGCTTCATATTGAACAAGGGCCTGTGTTAGAAGCAATGAAAAAAGATGTTGCGTGCGTATATGGCATTACAGGAGTAGAAAGACATTATGTTTGTTTTTATGGTCAAGCGGCACATGCTGGTTCTTTTCCCACGGAGATGAGAGAAGATGCATTCTTGGCTGCAGCACAAGCGGCATTAGAATTTAAAAAAATTGCTTTAAAATATAACGGCGTGTGTACTGTAGGAAAGGTTAAAGTGGCTCCGAATAGCGTTACTATTGTTCCGAACTTTTGTGAATTATCACTCGATCAGAGATCCATTGATAAAAACATATTGAAACAGATGCATGGGGAAGCAAAAATGGCTGTCAAGCAAGCCTGTGCGGATCACAGAGTAATATCGGAATGGAAAAAAATATGGACTATTGATCCGACAATTTTTAACGACAAGTTGATTGAATTGTGTAAAGCCTCAGTAAAAGAGGAAACAGGAGATGATACGACACTATTTTCTGGACCGCTACATGATAGCGCAGAGATAGCAAAATTAGTACCTACGGTAATGATGTTTGCGATGTCAGAAAAAGGTCTGTCTCATTGTAAAGAGGAAAATACTTCTGACGAGAGGTTAGAGACTGCGATTAGAGCATTTTTAAGATTAGTTGATAAAGTTGTGAATACATAGTATGAAAAAAGATAATAAGGTATTTTTTGGATATGGTGCTGCATTGGCGTCAACATTTTTATTTGGACTTGGGGATGTGCTGACAAAAGCAATTTATATGTCTGGGGTTAATCCATTAATGCTTTTTAAAATTAGAGTGGATTTTTCAGTGATTATTCTGCTAGGAGTACTCCTTATTTTTTCAAGAAAATCACTGAGAATTGAAAAAAAAGATATATTTAAATATTTCATTTTAGGCGTAGTTGGATTTAGTGGATTTGTTGTGTGCTGCATGATTGCAATTAGCATGATAAATGTTGGCGTGGCGGTATTCTTACAATATTTGGCCCCTGCGTTTATTATTTTTTTTTATTGGACAGTCTTTCATCAAAAGCCTTCAAGAACTATTATTATTGCTGTAATGTTGACAATTATTGGTGGATTACTGATGATTTTTTCTCCAGGCAATCATATTCAACTTGGATTTTTAGGCATATTTTTTGGTGTAATGTGTGCCATTTTGTATGGTTTTAGTTCTGTTTTTGGCAAGAAATTGAATGAAAAATATTCGCCCATGACAACCCTATTTTATTCGCTATTATTTTCTGCAATTGCATGGTTTTTTGTTCCGACTGGACATTTCAATATGTATTCATTAACCCCACAATTAATTGGAATATACATTTATGTAATAGCAGTATATACAGTTTTAACTTATGGCCTTTTCTTTTATGCATTAAGTCAGTTGTCGGCGACGAATACGACACTCATCGCTTCACTTGAGCCCGTTATTGCTGCTGTTATTGCCTATTTTTTTCTTTCAGAAAAAATGAGTGTCATTGAAATTTTTGGTGGCCTTCTCTTATTGTTAGCAATTTATATTTTGCAAAGAACGTCTGCAAGTTAAATTTTACTACGTGTTAATGAGGTGGCATTGAGGCTTAATTGGAATAGTTTTGATTTCGACAGTATTTAGCGCAGGGATAAAATGTGGAGTATCTAAAGGACTTTCCATGGGTTGAGAAGTAATTGAGTGCTCGTTGTGGGCCTTGGAAGAAAGGTGGTGCGCAATGAGGTTTTACTTTAAAGCGAGGGGTGATTTTTGTGACAAATTATGAGTCTCAGCTTTTTTTTTCAAGAATGTGTAGCGATTATGAAATTGAATTGTAAGTTTTGGAAAAAAGCTGAAGAGATAAGAGTTTGATGAATTCTTTTGTTGAGGTGTTATCGTAGGGTCTTAATGTTGAAAGAGTTTAGTTTTTAAAAAAAATGTGTCCGATATTTATTAACAATTTAGAAAGATTAAAAAATAGGAGGTAATTATGAAAATTTTTAAAAATTTAAGAGTGTATCTATTATTGGGGTTATTTGCGATGCTGTCACTTTTTGTATTTTCTAATATCATTAGCATTCCGGCAGTTAAAATTTCAAAAGAAGGCGAGTATTATAATTTCAAGTTTAATACGATGCTTTATAATCAAACAGACGTTCCGATTAAAATTTCTATCGTTGCGTCGCCAAATGCAGCTTATGGCAATGGAACTATTGGAAGTCAAAATAATGTGTATATTGATTGTGAATCAAAAGAAATTAAGGTTGATCCATTTGCGACTGAACGATGCATGATAGTTTTTCATGCTGATAATAAGCAACATTGCGCAGTTGATTGGGGTACTAGCAATGTGGAGCATGCTGTGACTATTACCGATTCAGCAAAAATTTGTATCAATGGTCAAGAAGTTGTCAAGACTTCTCCTTATATCATAAACGTGTTGCGTACAGGGAAAGATTTTGAGCAAGCGATACTTACTGTTCAACAGGACTATCAAGCCTATTATAAGGACTCAAATACAAATAAAGTATATAGACTTCAAATGTTTGTATCTGGGGACACATTAAGTATATTTGTAACGCGAGTTACTGGAGATGCACCAATTAATTCTAGATGAAACAGAAATAATTAAAATTTTTTGAAAGTAGTTGGCAGATGCTAGCTACTTTTTTCTTGTGAAGAAGAAAAATATAGAGTAGAATAGAGAGGAATAGATGGAGGTGTTGTGAAGAAGAAAATTCTATTTCAAGGAGACTCAATTACAGATGCAAAACGGCGTATAGGAATTTTTTGTGGAAAACCATTAGGTTGTGGATACGTGGAGATGATTGCGAAAAGTTTAAAACATAAGAAACAAAAGTATAAAATTATCAACCGAGGGATTGCTTTTAATCGTAGCAGTGATTTGCTAAAACGGTGGCAGAGGGATACACTTAAGGTGAATCCTGATGTACTTTCTCTACTGATTGGAATTAATGACTCATGGCATGCGTATACAAAACGTGGTGGAGTCACTCTTGAACAGTTTGAAATGAATTTAAGAGAGATGTTAACACAAATTCGAACTCAAAATCCAAATGTGATAATCATTTTAGGCATTCCTTATGTTTCGGATTTTGGTTTTGTGGATGAGGTGTGGGCAAAAGAGATTCCTTCGAGAGGTGAAGTGGTGAGGAAAATTGCAAGTGAATTTTCTGCTCAGACTATTGATTATCCTAAAATTTTTGAAGAAGCTTTAAAGAACTATTCTAGTCGGCAGCTTTTTATAGATGGTGTTCATCCTACAAAATTGGGACATCAAATGATGGCAAATGCCTGGTTAACATGTATTGAAGAGAATAAATTACTGGAGGTCAAGTGAAAAAAGCATGGTGGAAAGAGGAAGTGATTTATCAAATATATCCTCGAAGTTTTAAAGATAGTAATGGAGATGGTATCGGTGATATCAATGGAATTTTTGAAAAGTTAGATTATCTTAAGTCACTTGGTGTGACAACACTTTGGCTTAACCCCATTTATAAGTCGCCATTTGATGATATGGGATATGATATTTCTGGGTATTGTGAGATTTCAGAGCAGTATGGAACAATGGAGGATTTTGATAGACTTTTAAACGGAGCTCACGACCGAGGGATTAAAATCATTATGGATTTGGTCGTGAACCATACATCAGATGAGCATCCATGGTTTCAAGAGGCAATCAATAATCCGACATCAAAATATCGAGAGTATTATATTTTCAAAAAACCGGTGAGTGGATCTGTTCCAAACAATTGGCGTTCGTATTTTTCTGGTTCAGCGTGGGAACTTAATGAGAAGAGTGGGGAGTATTATCTCCATTTATTTACAAAAAAACAGCCAGATTTGAATTGGGAAAATCCTGAAGTTCGAGAAGAGGTGAAAAATCTGATGCGCTTTTGGTTAGATAAAGGTGTGGATGGATTTAGAATGGATGTCATTAATCTAATCTCTAAAAAACCGAATTTTCCTGATATTGATGAACATGAGATTGATTTAGGAAAAGTATATAAAAATGGGCCAAGACTTCATGAATTTCTGCAGGAGCTAAGCCACGATGTATTGTCAAAGTATAAGTGTATGAGTGTGGGGGAGTGTTCAGGAGCGAGTTTAGAGGATGCTTTGTTGATTTGTGGAGAAGAGAGAGAAGAGCTTCAAACACTATTTCATTTTGAAGCTATGAATGCGGATGTGGTCAATAATGAATTTTTTAAACCTGGAAAATATAATTTTAAAGAGTTTAAAGAGATTTATGAGCGTTGGCACAGAGATTTATATGGAAAAGCTTGGAACAGCGTATATCTGATGAATCATGACCAGCCAAGAAGTCTTTCAAGATTTGGAGATGATAAAAACTTCCATAAAGTATCGGGAAAACTGATAGCAACTTTTGTGTTGACTCAGTGGGGAACGCCGTACATCTACCAAGGCGAAGAGTTTGGAATGACGAATTGTGATTTTGAGGAAGATGAGTTTAAAGATGTGATGATTATTAACTATCTTGCTGAGCAAAAAGCGTTAGGTAAAAAAGTAGAAGAGTTGCTTCCGGGAATTCATTATCGAGCGCGAGATAATTCAAGAACACCTGTTCAGTGGAACTCTCAGAAAAATGGTGGATTTTCACTAGCAGAGGATACTTGGATTAAGGTAAATCCGAATTTTGAACGGATTAATGCTGAAAGTCAAGAGAGTGATAACAGTTCAATCTTGAATTATTATCGAGAGATGATAGCTTTCAGAAAATCGTCGCAAACTTTGATTTATGGCACACAAACAGAGATTGAATTTGGAGTCGATGAAGTGTATGCCTATCAGAGAGCGTTTGAAGGGGAAGAAATTTTGGTGATTTTAAATTTTTCTGAAAAAAATCATGTATTAGAGTATGACTTTTCAAAGTATGGGAGTGTGATGAAAAGCTATGGTGACATTCAAATAGATGAAAAACAGTTGATGCTTCGTCCCTATGAGAGTGTGGTATTAAAAAAGTAATTTTTTCTAAAAAAAACTCAGTGTGCTTGAAATTGCAAGCACACTTTTTTAATTTATTTTTATCAAAATAACATTCCAACGAACAATATATTAAATTATATTGATTTTTAAAGAGAAACGTGTTATAATTTTGTTGTAAAAAAATACAACACAATTTTCGAAAAATATAGAAGAGTTTATGAAATGAGGGAAAATGAAAAAGTTTATAATTTCAGTAACACTACCATTATTAGGAACACTGTTACTGGCGAGTTCTATTTCTGTTGAAAGTTTAGCCACAGGTTTAAAGGCATCGAGTTTCACAAGTTTGCCAGAGATGGTTAATCCGATACATCTCAATAATTTGAGTACGACACCAACTCTTCCAAACGGACAACAAGCACTTTTTGTTGCAATTTATAGCAACTATCCTGACTATAATCCGGTCATTGCGCCAGGTGAAGGAGCAAGTTGTGTAGATGATGTTTCAAGAGCGGCAATTTTCTATGCAGAGTGTTACAAAAAAACCAAAAATCCTCAGTATTTAACTTATGTTGAACAAGCAGCGAATTTTATGCTCTATCTACAAGCTCCAAATGGGTATTTTTATAATTTTGTAAACCCAGACATGAGCATTAACACAACCGGCATTACCAGTGTGGCAGGTTCGAATTTTTGGGCATACCGAGCTTTTTATAGCCTTTGCTACATCTATCCTGTTATAGAAAAAAACAATCCACAATTGGCTCAAAATATTAAAAATGCAGCGACAAAACTCTATGGAAATATTCCAACGGTGTTACCTCAAAATTACACATACTCACAACAGAGTGGTATAAATGTTCCTAATTGGATTCCAAATCAAGCGGGAGATCAGAGTGCGGTTATACTCCTTGGATTAAAACAGTACTATGAATATATGGATAAAACCCCTTCCGTTCTTGCGAAAATGCGCTGTATAGCAGATGGATTGGTTGCATTTCAAGTGAGTGAGAAGAGTTCGCCACTTTATGGGATGTATTATTGTTGGCAAAATCAGTGGCATGCATGGGGGGCAGCTCAAGCCTTTGCACTACTCGATAGTTCAACTCTACTTGATAAAACGTATCATACACAAAAATACCTTCAATCCCCACTTCTTTATGTGAATCATTTTCAACAGTTTTTAAAAAATCAAGGATACCCTAATGTAGTCACCGCTAATGTAAGTGGTTCAAGTGTTGCAGTAGGTACAGTGACTCAGTATTCACAAATTGCTTATGGATTTGAGCCACTTATTAGCGCTGACTTAGAGGCATATCGTCTTCAATATGAGAAGAAATATGCTACCTTAACAGCTGAGACAACCAATTGGTATTTTGGAAACAATCCAGCAAAAGCCCAAGTATATTCGTTGTCTAATGGAATTGTATTTGATGGTATTGACTCACCGACAAGTGTGAATTTAAATTCTGGGGCAGAGTCTACGATAGAGGCATTAACTGCAATGATAAGGGTTTCGAACTATCCAAGTATTGTATCACAACTTTCAATTCCTAAGGAGTAATCATGTCGATTAAAAAACATCATATTATCATTACACTGCTTCTTGTACTACTGGGATTTTATATCTATTCAATTTATAACAATGCTAAACAACAGACAGATAGAAATTATTTAGAACTGTGGGTGGCTCCGAATGCTAACGAGATGAAATTTTGGACTACCGTAGTAGGAGAGTGGAATAGCGAGCATCTTGGGATGCCAATCCATTTTGAAGAGATTCCACAATCTGTGAGTTCTGAACAAGCGATTTTAAGTTCACTTGCAGGAAAGACCAATCCAGATATGAGTAGCAATATCTTTTCAGCGTTTGGAGAGCAGTTAGCGAGTTTAGGGGCTGTATATGATTTGTCGCAATTTCAAGGGTTTAATCAACTCGTAGATCAAGACGATATGCAATCAATTGTTAAGAGCTGGAGTGTTAACGGAGCAAATTATGTATTCCCAATGTATTCAAATCCTGTATTAATCTGGTGGAGAAAGGATTTATTGGCTAAGTATGGTTTTTCTGCACCGCCTACAACCTATTCTCAACTTCTTGCCTTAGCAAAAGTAGCCACAATTCCCAATCAACAGTATGCCATTCGTTTGATCAATGGAAACACATGGGACTCAAGATGGTATGATTTTGTTTCATATTATTATGCAGCGTCAAATGGTGCACCATATATTCAAAACAATCAAGCCAGTTTCAACAATGCTTATGGAAAAACAGTTTTAGACTTTTTCAATACAGTGATGAGAAATAATTGGATGTTACCGCCAAGCGTTTCAAATGGTTCGATTTTTGCTGGAAATGTTATTGGTGAAATTCATGGACCGTGGGATATTTCATTTGCTCAAGTTCAATATCCTAATGTGTATAAAAACATAGAAGTTGGTCCAATTCTCGTTCCAGACGGTCACACAGGGCCAGTTTATACTTATGCGGACACTAAAGGACTTGTTATTTTTAAAAGTTCAAAACATCCCCAAGAGGCTTGGAAATTTATTCAGTGGGTATACTCTAATCCACAATTTGCAAAACTTTGGCTTGAAGATACTCAGATGACCCCAGCGAGAGGTGATCTATTGACCAATCCAATATTTAAATCATATTTAGCTCAAAATCCCATGGTAGCTCAGTATGCAAAATATGTTGCAACGGCTGTACCTACGGCCCCAGTGCTCAATACCATAGGTAGCTTACAAGCCATTACAGATAATGTGGTTCAGCCTTTGATGTTTGGAAAAGTAACTGTAAATCAAGCATTAATCAATGGAACTAAAAAAGTTAACAGCGCCATCAAAGACGGAAGTTTTTAAGGAGAAGGTATGTTTAAAAAGAATTTTAACGCACGAGAGGCGCGAAAAGGATTTTCAATGGTGTCAATATTTTTAATCTACTCATTGATTTTCTTTGTCTATCCACTGGTTTGGATGATTATATTGATGTTTTCAAAGTGGAATTTTATATCCACGCCTAAATTTGCTGGATTTTATAATATCCAAACGGTATTATCAAGTGAAATATTTTGGATTACCATATTGAATACTCTGAGATTTATGGTGTTTTATATTCCAATTGTATTGATTGCCTCGTTTCTGTTTGCTTTAATGTTGAGACGAATAAAATATGGAAAAACTTTTATTGCGCTGAGCTTTCTTGTGGCACAGGTATGTTCTGGGGTAGCTTATTCAATCATATTTTCCAAGTTACTCAGCCCCATTGGTCCAATTAATATTTTCTTAAATACCCATTTTCATTTCACAGTACCTTGGTTTACAAGTCCGAATATGGCGATGTTTACCATTGCGTTGATTGTGACTTGGAAGTTTGTTGGATATTATGGTATTATCTTTTACTCTGGAATGAATTCTATTTCTAATTCACTTTATGAGGCAGCAGATTTAGATGGCGCAAGTAAAAAAAGACAGTTTTTTGGAATTACGCTACCTCTTCTAAATGCACAAGTAGTATTGGTTCTGGTATTATCAATAACCCTAGCCTTTGGACTGTTTACAGAGACATTTATCATTACAGGGGGAGGGCCATTAAGTTCAACAATGACTCCAATGCTTGTGATGTATAATGCAGCGTTCCAGCAATTACAGCCAACGTATGCGGCGACTATGGCAGTATTTGTTGCATTGATAAGTGCAGGGATTGTAAAAGTTACCAAAAAAATTATTGAAAGGGATGTGACGATTGTATGAGGACGAAAAGAAGACTATCACCTATTTCTATTATCATTCACATAATTATGTATGCATTGGCTCTGTTTTGGCTCTATCCCTACATATGGATGGTACTTGCATCACTAAAACCTACAGATAAAATTATGACGACCCCATTCTTTCAAGGGCCATTCAGTTTTACAAACTATAGTTTTTTGTTACATACATCTAAAACAATGAATTTTTCGTTTTTGATGGCACTTGCAAACTCTATATTTATCGCCGTAGTTGCCACAGTGGTTGTGGTTATCTCTTCAGCCATTGTAGGATATGGCTTGGCAAAATTTGAATTTAAGGGAAAAAAATTCATATTAGGATATATTGTCTTTCAAATGGTTTTTCCATCATTTATGTTTATCATTCCACAATTTATCTTAATGAGAAACCTTCATTTAATTAATACATATTCGGGAATTATACTGGTGTATCTGATGAGTGCGATGTGGTGCTATATGTGCTATCAAAATTTTAAGAGCACGCCAAGTGAGTATATTGAGGCAGCGCGAATTGATGGTGCTACAGAACTTTGGATTGTGTTTAGATTGATGATGCCGCTTAATCGCACGATTATGTCCATTATTGCTATATTTACCTTTGCGGGAGTGTGGAACGATTTCTTGTGGCCGATGGTGGTCATGCAAAACTATGGAAAAATGCCATTAGCGGTACTGCTTTCAAATTTCAATATGCAATATGGGGTCTATCTTGGTCCAGTAATGGCCGGTTCAGTTATATTAGCCCTCCCAATTGTGATTGGATTTATTATATTAAGAAAATATTTCTTAGAGGGATGGGCGGTTTCACTAAAATAATATGATATATAGGAGCGAAGATGATTGCAGTAGAAACATTACTAGAAGAGTTTAATAAAACCTATGAAAAAGAGTCCTATGTGGCTTCACGTATTCAGTTTGAAGAGATAAAAGGGCACGATATTTATAACATTACAGCGCCATTTATCTCTTGTGGAAAAAGAGTGATTGCGGGTCGTGTAGAGAGACGCGACAGTGAACATTCGAAAGTGTATTTTTTTGAAGAGAAAGAGGGTGTGTGGAACATTATTAAAGATGCACCAATATTTCAATTACAGGATCCATTTGTCAGTATGGTTTGCGGTGAGCTTATTTTTGGTGGTGTTCATGTATTTCCACATCCAGACAATCCGAAAAACTTATGGTGGTGTACTCAATTTTATCGTGGAAAAGATATCTATAGTTTGGAACTTTTTTTTGAGGGACCAAGTGGAATGAAGGATATACGGTTGGTGGAACTTAAAAGTGGAGAGGTCGGAATTTTTACTAGACCACAAGGAGAAAAAGGGGGCAGAGGAAAGATAGGGTATACTCAAGTGGCAACGCTAAATGATTTAACACAAGAGTGTATTGAAGAGGCTCCTGTATTAGACCATGTTATCTCTGAAAATTGGATTGGTGGAAATGAGATTCATCTTCTTGAGAATGGGGAGTTAGGGGTGCTAAGTCATGTGGCTTCATTTGATGAAAAGGGAGATAGACACTATTATAGCTCCACATTTATTTTTCATCCAGAGAGTCGAACGTATAGAGATTTTAAAATTATTGCAAAAAGAGCATTGTTTTTAGAAGGTCCAACAAAACGCGGGGATTTAGTCGATGTGGTATTTAGTGGAGGATTAGAAAGAGTTGAAAATTCTCACGCTATCCTGTATGCTGGTATTAGTGATGCTGAGGCGCAAAGTTTAAAACTGCCAGATCCTTTTAAAAACTAAAGAAGTGGAGAAGAAGATGCTATCTGATCAAGAGCGATTGGTTAAGTTAGGTCGATATATAAAAGAGCAGAGAACCATTAGAAATATGTCTACATATTATATTGAGAATGCTTATGGAGTAGATAGAGCACTTTGGTCTAAGTTAGAAACAGGAAAACTTACCAGTATGCCAAAACCAGAGTTTCTATTAAAGCTTTCATTAATATTGTCTCTCAATGTGATAAAGCTTTATATTATATTAGGCTACTTAACTGAAAATGATGTTCAAGAGTTTATGTCTGATTCTCATCGTTTAAAAGAGCAAGACTATAGACGCATTAGCCTTAAACCGTAAAGGAGTTAAAATGAAAGCAAAAAAATTTCACTTAAATCCCATTATAAAACCTAATCCTATGTCGATATGGGAATCAAAATATGTATTTAATCCTGGCGTAATATATGATAAGGGTGTATTTCATATGTTATATCGAGCGCAAGGAGCTGATATGGTATCGAGACTCGGGTATGCAGTAAGTATAGACGGTGTGAATTTTAATCGAATGAGCCACCCTGTTCTTGAGCCTACTGAAATGGATGAGGTATATGGATTAGAAGACCCAAGAATTGTAAAGTTCGGACATGAGTTTTACATTTTTTATACTGTTTTTTCTCCTTTAGGTATTGCGGTAAAAGTGGCTAAAACAGAGAATTTTATTCATTACTTTGATAAACAGACAATTTTGACAAACTATAGAAAAGATCCAACGTTATTTCCTGAAAAAATTGGTAAAAATTACTTTTTACTGTGTAGTGAAAATGATAAAATTGTAATTTTAAAAGGCACAGAATTTAAAGAGTTAAAAGCCAGTAAAGTGCTAGCTCTACCGAGTGAAAGTGGATGGGATAGCGTACATATTGGTCCATCAGCACCGCCAATTAAGACAGAATATGGTTGGCTTCTTCTCTATTATGGAGTGGAAACTGTGATAAAGCCTATTTTTAGGCTTGGTATGATGCTTCTTGATTTGAAAGATCCCTCAAAGGTAATCAAAAGAAGTAGAGAAGCCATTCTTGAGCCTAGTTTATCTTGGGAAATTTCTGGTGGTGTTCCTCATGCGATTTTTGCTTGTTCGATGATACAAAAAGACGAGAAATTTCATATATATTATGGGGGTGCAGACAGTGCAATAGGTGTTGCAACGCTAGAGGAAAAAGTTGTATATGATTGGATAAAAGAGAGTTAGAAAGAGGAAAAGAGATGATGAGACATATTAAAAATCCCCTTATTACACCAGCAGATATTGTGCCAAGCAAAGAGGGATTTAAAGTAGAGTGTGTATTTAATTGTGGAGTAGTAAAATTTCAAGGTGAGACGTTGCTTTTATTAAGAGTTGCAGAGAGTATTATTTCACAAGATGAGAGCAAAGTGGTTATACCTTTTCTTGAGTGGGATGGAATTAAGCTTGTGGAGTCAAAGCGTGAGTTTGACAAAAATGATGAACGTTTCGAGTTTAAGGATAGCAGAGTGATTAGAAGTAAAACAGATGAACATGAGCTCTATTTAACATCACTTTCTCATTTTAGAATTGCACGTTCAAAAGATGGTGTGAATTTTGATATTGATCAAAAAATATTTATGTATCCGGAGACACAGTATGAGGCTTATGGATGCGAAGATCCTAGAATTACACAAATTGAAGAGAGATTTTATATTAATTATTCTGCAGTCTCTTCCAAAGGGATTTCTACAGGTCTTGCAGTGACAGATAATTTTAAGAGTGTGGAGAGATTGGGAGTGATCTTTTGTCCTGATAATCGAGATGTGTGCTTATTTCCGGAGAAAATTGATGGGAAATATATGGCTCTTCATAGACCAATGCCAAAATATTTTGGGCGTTCTGAGATGTGGATGGCCAGTAGTCCAGATTTGATTCATTGGGGAAATCATGAGCATCTTTTAGGTGCCTCAAGCAGTGAATGGGATTCACTAAAAATAGGTGGTGGTGCTCAAATGTTGAAAACAGAAAAAGGGTGGCTGCAAATTTATCACGGTGTGGATGTTCAAGAGCGTTATTGCTTAGGGGCACTTCTTCTTGATGGTGATAATCCTACTAAAATTTTAGCAAAATCTAAAGTTCCACTTCTTGAACCAACAGCACTATATGAAACGGAAGGATTTTTTGGTCAGGTTGTATTTACCTGTGGGGCATTAATTGAAGGAGATGTTTTGAAAGTGTATTATGGAGCATCAGATGAAGTTGTGGCTCTTGCTGAAATCTCTTTAGAGGGGTTGTACAAACATTTAGGGGTGTAAATGTGAAGCAATCATTAATTTTGTAGTTCACGCAAAAAACATTGATTTATTTTAAGAAACAGTGTATAATGATAAGTAACAAAACATATATAAAGGAGTATTCAATGATTAATAAGTATATCGACCACACAGTGTTAAAAGCAACTACAACAGAGGCAGATGTTAAGAAAATTTGTGTAGAGGCTGCAAAATATCAATTTGCTTCAGTATGTATCCCACCGAGCTATGTTGCATTTGCTAGCAAAGAGTTAAAGGGAACTGGTGTAGATGTGTGTACTGTAATTGGATTCCCATTAGGAAATACAACATGTGAAACAAAAGTATTTGAAACTAAAGATGCGATTGCTAAAGGTGCAACTGAAATTGATATGGTTATCAATGTTGGTGCTTTAAAATCAGGAAATTGGGAGTTCGTTTTAGAAGAGATTAAAGCGATTAAAGCTGCTTGTGGAAAAACTCTTTTAAAAGTTATCGTTGAAACATGTTATTTAACTGCAGAAGAGATTGCTAAAGTAACTGAAGTGGTTGCAAAATCAGGTGCAGAGTTTATCAAAACATCAACTGGATTCGGAACACGTGGAGCAACAGTAGAAGATGTTAAGATTTTCATGTCTGTAGCACCGAACTTAAGCGTAAAAGCAAGTGGTGGAGTGAGAGATAAAGCAGCAGCTGAAACATACATTGCAATGGGTGTTAAAAGACTTGGAACGAGCAGTGGAGTTCAATTGGTTGAAGGTCAAGAGATTAAAGGCGGATATTAATTCGTAGCTTAATATTCAAAATAAGAACACGTAGAAGAGATTCTACGTGTTTTTTTTATATAATTAAAATAGTGTGTGAAAAAATCATAAAAATTTGATATAATGTAAACACAATTTAATTATTTAGGATAAAATTCAATTTGATGAATTCAAGAAATAGTTTGTATGTCGCTATGTAGGAGGTGGTTTAATGGATATTAAAGAAGAGTGTATGTATCGATCGAAGAAAAATATTTTGTATGCAATGTGTGTTTATATTATAGGTTTTTGTATTTTGCTATTATGTATAGCAGCAATTTTAGTACTGATATTGGACGCTTCTTCTTTGAATACTGCACCAGGAGGAGTAATAGGAGGGATGGCAGTAATTTTAATTTTTATCGTATTTGGATGGGGTGCTTTAGGCTTTATACTCTCGTTTTTGTGTGAAAAAATTATGTGTTATGAAACTTTTTGTACCATACGATGGGTAAATTGGAGATTTCAAATAGCCACTTATAAATTAAATTATGATGAAATCATGGGTTATAAAATGAATATTCCCTCAAAAGGGCCGCGAAGTTTTTCTTTTTAAGTTCAAAGAAGAGGTTTTTCGTTACAAAAAATATCTATGATTGCCGTTTCAACAAAGTCTATAAAAAAGTGTTCAGAAATAATTCAAAGTAAAAACAGAGAGTTTTATCAATATTGAAGAAAAATATAGAATTAAATATGTAGGAGGAAACACTATGGAATTGGTAACACTAGCAGATATTGTAAAGGCACGCAAGACAATTCAACCAGTCATTAAAGAGACGGGGCTTTACAATTGCAGTAAATTAGGTCGTATGATTGAGGGAGAAGTTTTTTTAAAACTTGAAAATTTACAAAGGACAGGCTCTTTTAAATTAAGAGGGGCATGTAATAAAATAGCTAACTTAAGCGCGGAAGAAAAGGCGCATGGCGTGATTGCGTCAAGTGCAGGCAATCATGCTCAAGGTGTAGCTTATAGTGCAACACGTCTTGGCATTCCAGCTACAGTGGTTATGCCAGCAACAGCTCCACTGTCAAAAGTCCAAGCGACGAAGGATTATGGGGCAACTGTTGTGTTAGAGGGGTCAGTGTATGATGATGCTTATGCAAAGGCAAGAGAGCTTCAGATAGAGTCGGGTGCTACATTTCTTCATCCATTCGATGATAAAGATGTTATTGCTGGGCAAGGGACCATTATGCTTGAAATTTTTGATAAAATACCAGATGTTGATGTGGTGATAGTGCCAATTGGTGGCGGAGGTATTATCGCGGGAATAGCCACTGCCGCAAAAGCGCTCAATCCCAATATTCGTGTGATTGGGGTCGAAGCCATTAATGCTCCATGTATGACTAGAGCAATAGAGCAGGGGGAGTGTGTTGAAGTACAGGTGAAATCTTCCATTGCAGATGGGATTGCAGTAAGAAAAGCAGGAGCTCTTACATACGAGCATGTTGTGAATTATGTAGATGAAATTGTTACTGTTACTGAATCTGAAATTGCGCGAGGGATTCTTTTTTTAATGGAAAAGGATAAAATTATTGCTGAGGGGGCTGGAAGCGTGAGTGTGGCGGCTATTCTTTCAGGGAAATTAGAGTTAAAGGGAAAAAAAGTCGCCGCTATTATTTCTGGAGGTAATGTTGACATCAATATGATGGAACGTATTATGAACTTGGCTTTAATTGCAGAAGGACGTAGAGTGGATTTGAAGATTCGAATATTTGACAAACCTGGAGAGCTTGAAAAAATTGTTAAGCTGATATCGGATGAAAACATCAATATATTACAACTTAATCAATCTATGTACAAAAATGATATTGATTTAGGACAACAAGAGGTAGAGTTTGTATTGGAGTGTTTTGGGCATGAACATCGAGATGGTCTTTTTAGAAAACTGGTGGATTTTGGGTATAAACTGTTTAAATAAAAAAACGGAGCTCATTGAGCTCCGTTTTTTCTATAGCGGTAATATTTTTCTTCCATAATGTCCATTGATAACTTGTGCGATACCGTCGTAAGTTGCTAATGCACCACATAAAATTCCTTCGTATCCTGTAAATATTCCAAGATGAGCATTGCCAGTTAAAGCGGTTGCTGCTAAAAGGAAAAATAGAAGGAAAAGTGTTAAGAATACAAGCATTGTAACTTTTGACTTGAATGTAGTAAAGAAGAATCCGAGTGATACAATTCCCCATAAAATCAAGTAAGCAGCAAGTCCACTTGCAGTTGGTGCAGCCACACCAGGTAAAATGATTGGTAGAATTAAAAGAAGTACAAACGACCACCAGAAAGTGGCATATGATGTAAATACCACAAATCCAAATGTGTTTCCTGTTTTAAACTCCATAATTCCCGCGATAAGCTGTGCAAAACCTCCATACGCAAGCCCCATAGCTAAGATGATTGAGCTCATTTCGATGATGTGTGCGTTAGCAAGGTTTAACAGGATGGTTGTAAGACCAAACCCAAGCAGTCCAAGAGGTGCTGGATTTGCAAAAGCTGATTTGTTTTCCATTTTTTGAAATTCTCCTTTGATATTATAAATTATATGTTGCCTAAAATGGTGTTTAATGCCTCTTCAGTTGACGTTGTATCTAAATCAATCCAAGTGGCATGATTAAGTTTTCGAAACCATGTAAATTGACGTTTTGCATAGTTTCGGGAGTGTTGCTGTATCTTTGAGATAGCCTCTTCTAAGGTTGCTATACCATCAAAATATTCAAAAAGTTCACGGTACCCAATTGCTTGAAGTGCAGTAATCGCCTCTTTTTGATTAAGATAGAGCAGCTTAGCTTCCTCAACTAATCCTAAGTCTATCATATCAAGAACACGCTTGTCAATACGATTGTACAAATTTTGACGATCTCTTGTGAGCACAAAAGTAGTAAAGTTAACAGTGTGTGTTTTATGATTTTCTCTTGAGAGTTCAAAAAAGCTTCTTCCCGTTTGTTTTGTAACTTCGAGCGCACGAATGATACGAGCGGGGTTGAAAATATCAATATTTTGATAAGAATAGGGATCACTCTCTTTGAGAAGCGCTTGCAGTGCATCGAGAGAGAGAGCTTCTAGATGACGTCTGTACTCAAGATCCTCTTTAGGTAAAGTTGCGAGTCCATCGACCATTCCCTTTGCATAAAGTCCTGTTCCTCCTACCATTAGGCAGTGAGAGTGGCTATTTTCAAGTGTATTCAGGAGGTTGCTACATGTTGAAACGTAGTCTCCAACGCTGAATTTCTCTGTGATATCCACACAGTCAATCATATAGTGTTTAACCCTGTTTTGCTCTTCTAAAGTAGCTTTAGCCGTTCCAACATCGAGCCCGCGATATACTTGCATCGAATCACATGATATGATGGGACAGTTTAATTTTTCCGCCAGTTTTAGCGAAAGTTCAGTTTTACCAACTCCAGTTGGTCCAACAAGCAAAATTCCCTTCATGAATTACTCCACAAATTCAAATTCACGCCCAGCAATCTGAACAGTATCACCCTCTTCAACGCCACGTTTTCTAAGTTCTTGTTCAAGTCCTTTTTTACGCAGTATTTGGATGAAGTTTAAAACGGAATCTTCGTGGTTGAAAAGGAAACGCAGAAGCAGTTTTTCAACAATTCTTCCAGCGACGATCCAAGTTCCTTCATGATCCTGTTTGATATCCCACTCAGGCATAGAGTCAAATAGACGCTCTTGTTCTGCTAGTGGTTCAATCTCATCCTCAAGAGGTTCTACTTCAATTTCATTTAAAAACTCTTGCGTTTTGTATAGAAGAGGGGAGATAGCCTCACCTGTAACCGCTGATATTGGATAGAACAGATGCCCATCTTTTTCAACGTGTTCCTTAATTTTATCTAGAATAGCTTTGTCATAAACGGCATCAATTTTATTCGCCACAACAATTTGCGGTTTAGAAGCAAGTTTAGGACTATACTCTTTAAGTTCCTTTTGAATAACTTCATAGTCCTCAATAGGATCTCTTCCATCAAAACAGGCTGCATCGAGCAGATGATAGATAACACGACATCTCTCAATGTGTCTTAAAAATTTAATTCCAAGTCCACGACCTTCATGAGCACCTTCTACAAGTCCTGGAATATCTGCGATAACAAACGAATGTGTATCATCAATTCTGACAACGCCAAGATTTGGAACAAGTGTTGTAAAATGATAAGCAGCAACTTTGGCTTTAGCGCTTGATACTTTATTGATAAAAGTAGACTTTCCAACACTAGGGAACCCAACAAGTGCCACATCTCCTAAAAGTTTAAGCTCTAATTTTACCTTTAAATCTCTTCCAGGGTATCCTTTTTCAGAATATTTTGGAGTTTGGTGAACAGAACTTCTAAAGTGATTGTTACCACGACCGCCATCGCCCCCTCTGAGAATTTCTCTTCGTGCGTGAGGTTCGCTCATATCAAGATAGAGAGTACCATCTTCTGCATCTCTAACCATAGTTCCCACAGGAACTTTGATGACTAAATCATCTGCACTAAGCCCAGTACAAAGTTTTTTACCACCGTTACCACCATCTTCAGCAAAAAAGAAATGCTGGTGTTTGAAATTAATGAGTGTATTCATATTTGGATCGGCTAAAAAGACGACACTTCCGCCTTTACCACCATCACCCCCATCAGGGCCTCCAAATTGAACCGATTTTTCTCTTCTAAATGTAGCGGCGCCATCGCCACCTTTACCACTTTTTAACTCGATGATTGCCTCATCTATAAACATCTTTTCACCTCCCAGTGAAATTATTATAAAAAATGCCCAGCATATAGTGCTGGGCAGGAATGCTAGCCAATACTGTTATATTGTCTAAGCGTTTAGATTACTGAACGTTTGTTGGGTAAACACTTACTCTTTTTCTAGTTTTTCCCATTTTTTTGAAAGTTTCGAATTTAACTGCACCTTCAATAAGAGAAAAAATTGTGTGATCCTTACCAATCGATACATTTGAACCAGTGTGGAACTTAGTCCCTCTTTGTCTAATGATGATATTTCCAGGAATTACCACTTCACCATCATATTTTTTTACCCCAAGATACTTAGGGTTGCTATCACGTCCGTTTTTACTACTACCAAGACCTTTCTTGTGTGCCATTTCGCTTTAACCTCCTTCGAAATAAATTAAGCTTACGCTTCGATTTTTACAATTTTAAGTGCTGTAAAGAGTTGTCTGTGACCGATTTTCTTACGGAAACCAGTTTTTCTTTTGTATTTGAAAGAGATTACTTTTTTACACTTTCCTTGTTCAACCACTTCAGCAATGACTTTAGCGCCATTAACATAAGGGGCTCCCACTTGAATGTTTCCATCTTTTGATACTAATAACACTTCGTTGATTTCTACTGAATTGTTAACATCAAAAGATAGCTTTTCTACGTTTAGAACGTCTCCTTCAGCAACTTTATATTGCTTTCCACCTGTTTTAATTACTGCGTACATTAAAACACCTCCTAATAATTTCGCCAAATTGGGTGCTATCTTACCCTATATTTGCGCGATTTGTAATACATACACGGTAGTATACCACGAAATTTACTAAAAAGTCAATAAGATTGTTTTGATTTTAGAGTTTGGAAGATGAATGAAAAAATATTTTTATACGGTCTGCCACTTAGAAAATCTGAAGAAGAGGATGAACGCTAAAGCTTATTTGTCTATAAATTTGACCTTATTTGTGGTTAATTTATCAGAGAGCTGTAATGAAATCCATGGAATGTTAAAATTTTGAATTTTAAAACGATGATATTTACAATGATTGACATTTGAGTGGATGCGTGGTATAATTTCAAAGATATTAAAAATATTCCGCTATTTATCCATGAGGTAGGTATGAATATCCAATTAGGAGGCAGTAACATGAAAAACCAATTTATCGAACTGGTAGAAAAATCACAATTAAGAAGTGATATCCCTGAATTTAAAGCAGGAGACACAATCCAAATTTACTACAAAGTAAAAGAGGGTGCTAAAGAGCGTATCCAGTTATTCCAAGGTGTGTGTATCGCATTTTCTGGACAAGGACTTACAAGAAGCTTTACAGTAAGAAAAGTAACTGATGGTATCGGTGTTGAGAGAATTTTCCCTTTAAACTCACCATTAATTGATAAGCTTGAAGTTAAAGCAGTTGGAAGAGTTCGTAGAGCTAAACTTTACTACTTACGTGGACTTTCAGGAAAAGCTTCAAGAATTAAAGAAATTAGAAGATAGTAAGAAAAAAAGCTGGCTGTTGCTAGCTTTTTTTTTTAAATTTTTGTATAATAGAGAGTAGGATATGGAGTCATTAAATAGTAAGGAAACCGAGGAGGAGAGAGATGCCAATATCAGCAATTATAACTAATGCAATTATATATGTTATTGTAACACTTTTTTTTATTTTACTGATTATTTACGAGAAAAAAATAGGGCGTTGGATAAAAGGGCACAGAGATAAAACTTCAGACAAGATTGTATCGCGTTTTGGATTTTCAATGAACAAAGGGATTGGATTGGGTATTCAAATTATTCAAGCGATTTTTATCATTGCAATGGCGGTGTATATCAATTCACAAATTGGTTTGAACCGTTTGATGATTATTATCATTGTTATCAACATTTTAGCGGTGGTATTGAATTATAAAAAGCATACGATGTATGCAACACTTTTTGTAGTTGATGTCATTGGAATTATTGCAACCATTATGTTTGGTCCAAATAGTAACTATTTGAATTTAGGCAATATTGGAACCAATAGCAGTTGGGTGAATAATTTTGGAATTTGGCTACTTATTATCTTTTTTGTGGTCAATGCACTATTCTTCCTTGTTCAAATATTTTCTTTACCAGAAGCGATTAAAAAGACAGTGGATATCGTAGAGGCTATTATCACTGCCGTTGTGCTGGTTTTAATCATTCAACACTTTTATATCGGAAACTTTTTAGTACCAACGACAAGTATGGTTCCAACTATTCAACCACAAGATAGAATGTTTGCCAATATGATAGAGTATAAGTTTATGGCTCCAAAACGTGGCGAGGTAATTATTTTTAAAGAGCCAATGACGAATAAAGATAATTTTACAAAGCGCATCATGGGACTTCCAGGAGATAGTATACATATTGGAAGTGACGGGCATGTGTATATCAATGGGCAACCGTTAACAGGGGCACTTTATAATAGAGCCTACTATCAAATGGGAGCATTAGGTAGTGGAACATGGGTAGTTCCGAAAAAAGGAGACACCATTCGTTTAGAGGGTGGGAATTTCACCCTTACAGGACAGCCTCTCAATGCAGATACGATGAATCAAATTCAGGGGAATTTACGAAATTCTCCAGCGGTAGACGAGGGAATTGCTAATTATGGAACATGGATTCTAAACGGTAACGAGATAACAGGACCATGTTTAGATTTGATGTGGGATAAGAAAACCTTGGCTGAATTAGAAGCTGGAAAAACCATTACATTAACTCATAACTACTATTTCTGTATGGGAGATAACTCACTGGATAGTCTAGATTCGCGTTTCTGGGGATTTGTGGCACAGCCAAGAATTAAAGGTAGCATATTCTTTAAATTCTTCCCGATTCAAGACATGGGGATAGTGAGATAAGATGACCGCAGAATTAGAGTTGATGTTTTCTGAAAACTTTTATTTTACGGTAACAGAGAAGAAATGGGTTAGCGAAAAACTATCTGAGTTAGAGCTGCTGGAGATTTCGCTTTCTGAAATTCTTTCTGAAATTTCGATAACTCAAAACAAGAAAGAGAATGCTGCAAAATTTATCGTCAAGCTACAAGAGATATTCTCTCCTGTTCAAGTGAAATTTAATGAAAAAATTTCTGAGATAAAAAAAAGAGTAAAGTATCCCAATGTGAGTATCAACATTCCTCAAAACTTAGAGGGAGAGAGCATTGAAGTTTTATTGAAATTGAAAAATGGCAAGCAAGCCAAAGAGTTAATTGAGTTTTTAAACTCTAAAAAAGAGCATTTTGAAAATTTAGGAACACTTTTTCAAGGTGGTGGAATAGAGTTTTAAAAAAGAGAAGGTTCTCCTTCTCTTTTGCTATTTTTTATAATGATAATAAAAATAATAGGTGAAATAGGGAAAAGAGGCAACGTGAAGTTATTAAAAGATTATACCGCAAGGCAATTTATCGGATTGATGGTCATTTCAACACTTCTTCTTATGGAAAATATCGACTCAAACATCTTAAATGTAGCGATACCTCAGATGTCAAAAGTGTTTAATGAGCCTGTGTTGACGATGAAGCTTGCTGTTACAAGCTATATTATTGGATTGGCTATTTTTATTCCGATAAGCGGATGGATTTCAGATAAGTATGGTACACAAAAGACGCTCATATTTTCTATTGTCATGTTCACGGTGATGTCTACCTGTTGCGGAATGACACATTCACTCTTTTTTCTCGTCATCTGTAGATTATTGCAAGGAGCGAGTGGTGCTTTTATGGTGCCGGTGGGAAGGCTCCTTCTTTTGAAAATATTTAAAAAAGAGGAGATGGTTAAAGCGTATACTCTAATGAGTATTCCAACTATGATAGGCCCAGTAGTGGCACCTGTTTTAGGGGGATATCTTGTAACGTATTTTAACTGGAACTATATTTTCTGGGTGAATATTCCTGTGGGAATTGTGGCGCTTTTATGTACCATAAAATTCATCAACAACTACAAGGAGGAGCAAGGTAAATTTAATTTGGTAAGTTTTACTTTTTTGGCTCTGTTTCTCTGTTGTTTTACCTTTTTTCTTGATGTTGCAATTGTTTCGACCCCAAATCCGACCAATAAAATCTTGCTAGGAATTGGAACGCTACTATTTGGGGCAATCTACTATTTTATTGAGAAAAATAGTGATAATCCTGTGATACGTTATAAACTTTTTAAACTCCGTACTTTTAAAAGTTGTTTTATTTCAACATTGATTATTCGTGCTTCTTTAGGGGGAAGAGCCTTTATTTTAGCCATTTATTTAGAAATTATTTTTGGGCTTTCGGCATTTTCTGCAGGGATGATTTTTATTTGGATGACTTTGGGAATGCTCTGTTCAAGAACGCTACTGAGAAAATTATTGGCAAAGTATGGCTTTAAACGGACTTTAACCATAGCCAATGTGGGAAGTTTTTGTGCTCTTTTAATGCTTGCTAGTGTGACACACCCTGGCGTACTTCTTATCATAGCATTAATCATCAATGGGGTGTTCGCATCTGCTCAGTTTATGAGTATGAATGTACTCTACTATGAAGAGGTTGAGAAGGCTGACTATGGTTCTGCTGTGAGTTTAGCTGCAACATGGCAGCAGTTAGGGCTCTCCATTGGGATTATTGTGGCGGCGGGAACGCTTCATTTGGTTAGTATGCATGGAATGACTAAGATGTCGTTTCATATCACCTTTGTGGTACTGGCGTTTTTAAATGTGAGTTGTCAATTTATGATAGCAAAACTTAAACCGACTGATGGTCAAAGTATGATGAAAAAAAGGGGGAAATAGTATGGAGATTTTAGGGTTTTCAAAGGAAGAACGACATCAAATTATATTAAAGCAACTTTCTAAAAAAAATTATATTAAAGTAAAGGATTTGGCGGAAAAACTCAATGTTTCTATGGAAACAGTAAGGCAAGACTTAAGTTTTTTAGAAGAAGAGCTCAAATTGAAAAAAGTACATGGTGGCGCAACTAGAATGAAGGAGCAGGGATTAGAACTTTATTTTTCTAAAAGAATTCAGCATAACCGAAAAATAAAGATTGCAATGGCCGCTGCTGCTAGTGACTTAATAGAGTCAGGTGAGACTATTGGAATTGGTTCAGGAACAACAGCACTTCATATTGTTGAACACTTAAAAGGGAAAGAGATGTTAACAGTTATTACAAGCTCTATTCCTGTATTAAATCAATTGGTAGAACTGAAAGCCGAAAATGAATTTCATGGAGAGGTATACTTTATTGGAGGCAAAGTTAATAGTGAACTTTTGTCTACATCGGGAAGTTTAACTGAAAAAATGTTGAAAGATATTTATCTAGATAAGTTCTTTTTTTCATGTGATGGATTTACAGATGAGGGAATTTTTGCTCATAATTCGAATGAAGGTTTATTGTCACAACTCTATCTTAAGCATGCTGCTAGATCAGTTTTGTTGGCAGATTCGAGTAAATTAAATCAAAAAAACTTCATTAAGATTACTAATTTTAGCAGGATTGATACAATCATTACTGATTCAAAATGTAGTAAAAAATATGAAGAAGTTGTGTTAGAATCTGGAATAGAGTGGATTAGTATAGAAAAATAGTGTTGATTATGGTTTCTCTTTGAAAAAACAAAGAGAAACCAATTTTTTTTGCTTTAAAAAGTATCAAAACCAAGTGGTTAAAATTTTGACTTGAAACAAGTAATTTCAATATGTTATAGTATGCTTGTGAAAAATAAAAAATTTATAGGGAGTAAAATTTAATGATGGAAAATTACACGAAAGCATTAAAGTTACAGGTATTAATCATTTGTTCGTTAGGATTATTTATTGATGGGTTTGATTTGTACATTACATCAGTTGCAGCCCCTCTGATTAATCATCAAATTCATGTGACTGCTTGGGCAATGGGCATGATTCAAGCAGCAGCCCCTATTGGTGCTACTCTGGGCGCTATTGTTATCGGAAGAATTTCTGATAAGGTGGGAAGAAAATCTCTTTTAATGTTTAATCTATTCTTTTTTGTTATTGCAGCGCTTCTTTCAGGGATGGCTTGGAATACGCAAACACTCATATTATTTAGATTTTTAGTAGGATTTGGGGTAGGAGCGGATTATCCAATATGCGCAGCGTATATTTCTGAGATGGCTCCGAAATCTAGCCGTGGAAAAATGGCGGCATTTGCAATGTTTATGAACTGTATGGCAGCCCCAGTTGGAATATTTATTGCATTAATTATATTTAAAGTTTACCCACAAGCGAATGCGTGGAGAATAATGTTAGCGTTTGGAGCAATTCCAGCTGCGATTGGATTAGTATTAAGAAGTAAGTTGCCTGAAAGTTTTGTGTGGAACGCTCAAAAACGCATGAGTACAAACAGCGAAAGCTGGGTTGAAAATGGCGGGAAGTTTGAAGCGAAAAAGGAGCAAACGAATTTTAAAACATTATTTTCACCACAACTATTAAAAATCACTTTAATTGTTTCAATTTGTTGGTTTTTAATGGATATTTCCTATTACGGAATTGCATTATTTACCCCTTCAATACTAGAAGCGTTACATTTTTCAACGCAAGGCAATTTCATAACCTCAACAACAAAAATTGTCGAACAGACAATGTTTGTGAACGTATTTATCGTCATAGGTGCTTTGTTATCTGTTTTGTATATCGATAAAATAGGAAGAATTAAGCTACAGAAAATTGGATTTTTCTTCTCTTTTATAGCGTTAATTGTTTTAGGAATGATTTCACTTTTTTTCTCAACAGGAATGGTAGGAGTGATGTTGATGTGCTTCATCATGTATAATTTTTTTATCAATTTTGGACCGGGAATTACTACGTGGATTATCCCTGCTGAAATGTATCCGACTAAATTACGTTCTACTGGACAAGGGTTTGCAGCGGGGATGGCAAAATTTGGAGCTTTTTTAGGAACATTGATGCTTCCTGTAATTCAAGCAAAATTTGGAATTAGCGCTGTAGTTTTAGGGCTTGCCGTTACTATGCTACTAGGACTGATTCTTACTTTTGCATTACCACGAGAGACAGCCCATCTATCAATTGAAGAGATTGATGAAAATTTTGAAAATGAACAGAAAAAACAAAATAGCCAAAAAATAGAAAATCAAGATTATTTAGAAGCGATATGCTAAAAGGAGAGAGTGTAATGAAACCATTATGTAATCAATTAGATAAATCAGAGGGTGATATCAATATTTCAGAAATGCGAGCAGTGTTTCAAGAAAGCTATTTATCAGATGCTTCTAAAAAAGTAGTAATAAATGATGAAAAAGTATTCCTAAGACAAGCGCTCTCTTCACCCTGTATCGATGCATTAAAATCTGCTGAAGGAATTTATATTGAAACAATTTCAGGGCATAAAATGATGGATTTTCATGGGAATAATGTTCATCAAGTAGGATTTAAAAACCCTTACGTTGTTGAAGCAGTAATAAAGCAAATGGAAATACTTCCATTTTGTAGTCGCCGCTATACAAATGAGCCTTCTATTGAGCTTGCGAATTATTTGACGACGATTGCTCCAGGAGATTTAAATAAAGTTTTATTTGCTCCAGCAGCCTCTTTGTCTATTGGAATGGCATTGAAGTTAGCTAGAAAAATTACAGGAAAGTTCAAGACAATTTCTTTGTGGGATGCATTTCACGGAGCCTCTTTAGATGCTATTTCAATAGGTGGGGAGTATGCATTTAAAAAAGATATGGGACCGATGATGACGGGGTGTGAGCATGTAATGGGGATGAATACTTATCGTTGTCCTTTTGGTTCATGTGAAGGGTGTCAGCTAAAATGTTTAGTATATTTAGAGCACGTTTTAGAAAAACAAAGAGATGTTGGGGCTATTATAATCGAAACAATACGTAATACGGATGTTCAAATTCCATGGAAAGAGTATCTTCAAGGGGTTAGAAAATTATGCGATAAATATGGTGCGTTGCTAATTCTAGATGAAACAGCGATTGCTTTTGGAAGAACAGGTAAAAATTTTGCCTTTGAACATTATGATATTGTTCCAGATATGGTAGTAGTAGGTAAAGGTTTAGGAGGTGGTATATTTCCAATTTCAGCCTTAATTGTAAAAGAGAAATTTGATGTGTGTGGTGATATTTCTTTAGGACATTATACACATGAAAAATCACCTGTTGGAGCTGCAGCCTCACTTGCAATGTTTAGATATATTGAAGAGTATCATTTGCTAGAAAATTCTGCAAATTTAGGTGCATATCTCAAGGAGCGTTTCGAAACCTTAAAAGAGCGGTGTTCAATCATTGGGGATGTTCGTGGTTTAGGTCTGCTGATTGGTGTGGAGTTGGTAACCTGTCGTGATCTAAAAGTTAAAGCAGTTGATCAAGCTGAGAGAATTATGTATGCATGTATGGAAAAAGGGGTAAATTTCAAAGTATCACAAGGGAATGTTTTAACACTTTCACCTGCATTAATCATAAATAAAGAAGAGATTGATACGGCCTATAAAATTTTAGAAGAGTGTATTTTAGTTGAAGAAAAAAAATTAATAGAGGAGATTAGAAATGGAAAAAATTAAGGCGATAATATTTGATTGGGCTGGAACGACTGTAGATTATGGATGTTTTGCACCTGTAAATGCGTTTATGTCTATTTTTAATAATCGTGGTGTAAAGTTGACACCACAAGAGGTAAGAGGTCCAATGGGAATGCTTAAAATTGATCATATCAGCGAACTATGTAAATTGGAGAGTGTTAGAAAGCAATGGATGGCGATCTATGGCACTCTACCAACACAAAGAGATGTAGAAGAGCTTTATCAGGAGTTTGAACCAACCCTTTTTTCTACTTTACATAATTTTGCTGTACCCAATCCTTATGTGGTTGAAACGGTTAAAATATTAAAAGATAAAGGGTTGCTTATCGGAAGTACTACAGGTTATACAAAAGAGATGATGGAGATTGTCGCTAAAGAGGCTAAGAAAAATGGTTATGCTCCTGATTATTTAATCACGTCAAGTGAAGTTAAACAGGGACGCCCATTCCCCTATATGTGTGAGAGAAATCAAGAGTTTTTTGATGTAAAAAATCCAATGTTTTGTGTAAAAGTAGGTGATACAGTTGTTGATATTAAAGAGGGTAAAAATGCAGGAATGTGGGCAGTGGGGATTATTATGGGAAGCAGCGAATTAGGTGTTTCATTTGATGAAGCAAATGAGCTTTCCGCAGAGGAGCTTCAAAATTTAAAAAAGAAAGTTATTGCAAAATATAAAGCGGCAGGTGCAGACTATATTATCGAAGATATAAGAGAACTGCCGAAAGTTATTGAAGAGATCGACAAGAAAATACACTGTGGGGTATAAAAATATGAAAAACATAGAAAGACCCTATCTCTTATTAACACCAGGACCACTAACAACTTCTAAAAGTGTTAAATATGAAATGATGAATGACTGGTGTACTTGGGATTTTGAATATAAAAATTTGGTGCAATCGATTAGAACTAAAATCACTCAGATTGCGACGAAAAATACATCAGATTATACAACTGTACTAATGCAAGGGAGCGGAACATTCGCAGTGGAAGCAACATTCGGGAGTTGTATAAAATCAGATGATACTGTACTAATTGTGGTTAATGGAGAGTATGGAAAACGTATGGTTGAGATTGCAAAACGGATGAGGATTAATCATGAAGTTTTGGTTTTTGATGAGATAGAGATACCTAAATTGAGTGAAATAGAAGAGGCACTTCAGAAAAATCTAGAGATTTCTCATATCGTGATGGTTCATAATGAAACAACTACAGGAATATTAAACCCTGCAAAAGAGGTTGGAGCATTAGCAAAAAAATACGATAAAATCTATATTTTAGATGCCATGAGTAGTTTTGGTGGGATTGAAATGGATTGTGATATGTTTCATATCGATTTTTTAATTAGTAGTGCAAATAAGGCACTTCAAGGCGTTCCAGGGTTTGCATTTGTTGTGGCTAAAATTCAAGAACTTGAAAAGTGTGAAGGGGTTTCTCGCTCTTTAAGCCTAGATCTTTACGACCAATGGGTGGTGATGGAAAGCCAAAAAGGAAAATTTCGATTTACCTCTCCAACGCATAGTATTAAGGCTTTTGCAAAAGCTTTAGAGGAGTTTGAAGCCGAAGGAGGTGTGCAAGGTAGGTATAAGAGATATAAAAATAATCAAGAAAAATTAGCGAGTGGAATGCAAAGACTAGGATTTACCCCGCTTTTATGCGATAGCGTACAATCTCCAATTATCACTTCATTTTATTATCCAGAAGAGAGTGGTTTTGTATTTGAAAAATTTTATTATCTGCTAAAAGAGTGGGGATTTGTAATATATCCAGGAAAAATTTCAAAGCACAATACATTTCGAATTGGAAATATTGGGGAAGTATATGAAGAAGATATAGAAGAATTATTGGTCGGCATTGAGCGGTCAATGTATTGGAGAAATAACGCATAATATATAAAAATGGTTTTTCTTTGTTAAAACAAAGGAAAACCAAATTTTTTTGAACGGTATTAGCTCAAAACCAAGTGGTTAAAAGTTTGGCTTGATATATCTTGAAATTCTTGATAGGATTGAGAAGTGAAAAGTTAGGAGGAGGAATGATGTTTAAGCTGATAACTAAATTATGCGCTTTGCTTATTGTGGTCGTAATGGGATTGCTTATTATTACATTCATATGGAGAACATTGCCAACATTAACAGGAGAGGGATTTGGTTTTATTTGGGGGTTAAATTGGAATCCGGTGACAAATCAATTCGGGGCTTTAACGGCCATTTTAGGAACGATTATTACAGCGGCAATAGCGATTGTTATTGCAGTGCCATTTAGTTTTTGTATTGCAGTGCTTTTAACAGAGATGCTTCCAGAAAAGTTATCTGCATTTTTTGCACGGGTTATTGAGTTGATGGCGGCGATTCCAAGTATCATTTATGGAATGTGGGGACTGTTTTTCTTTGCGCCTTTTATGGCTCTTTATGTTCAACCTTGGCTAATACCTGTTATGAAACCCATTCCCGTATTGAATTTTGTATTTGGCGGGTTACCGATAGGGGTAGGGATATTAACGGCAGGCATTATCTTAGCCATAATGATTTTACCATTGGTAACATCAGTGATGAGAGAACTGTTTGCATCATCTCCTTATTTATTAAGAGAGGCGGGATATTCTTTAGGAGCTACAAGAAGAGAGGTAATTATGAAAATTCTCCTACCTCATACAAAAAATGGAGTATTGGGGGCAGTTATTTTAGGTTTAGGAAGAGCGCTCGGTGAAACTATGGCAGTAACATTTGTTATAGGCAATAGCCATTCGGTGTTTCAAGGACTTTTTATGCCTGGGACAACTATTTCGGCAACTATTGCCAGTGAGTTTCAAGAGGCATTTGGAACACTCTATCCATCCGCATTATTGGAATTAGGTCTAATTCTATTTGTAATGAGTTTTATTATTTTAGCAATTTCACGTTTTCTTATAAATAGTGGGAAAAGGGGTTAAGATGAGTGGACAAATGGATGGAAATCTAAATATAGAAAAACACGAATATACAGTTTTTGAAGATAATGAGCATTTGAAGAGGGTGAAGAAGAAAAAGAGTGTTCCACCAATAAAAAAAATCACTAAAAAACGTGTAAGAAAAACGGTTAGAAAAAAACGGGTTTTACAAGATACCCTATTTACGATAACGTGCTATGCAGCACTCTCCATTGCGCTACTAGTACTGCTATTCATTCTTGGAACGGTGGTAGAAAAAGGGTTAAAAGGGATGAGTTGGACTCTGTTTTTTGAAAATCTACCAGCTATTGGAATGAGTGGTGGAGGAATAAAAAATGCCATCATTGGAAGTGTATTGGTTTCTGGAATCGCGATTATTATTGCAACGCCGATAGGTGTTTTAGCGGCGACTTACTTGACGGAATTTCCTGAAAAGGGTGTGGTGCAGAGTGTCGTAAGATTTTTAAATGATATTTTACTGAGTGTTCCCTCAATCATAATTGGTCTTTTTATCTTTGCGTTGGTCGTAAAAACAACAGGAACCTATTCGGTAGTGGCTGGAATACTTGCACTACTGATGATCGCTGTACCTATGATTGTACGAACTTCTGAGGATGTGATGAAAAGTTTACCGCCGAATCTGCGGGAAGCAGCGGTATCTCTTGGTGTTAAGCGTCATACCATTACCTTTGCTATTATTTACCGAAGTGCTAGAAAAGGGATTATTACCGGAGCGATACTTGCATTAGCACGGATTGCAGGGGAGACTGCGCCACTACTATTTACCATGTTGAGCAATCAATTTGCCAGTTATAGTCTTTTCAAGCCAATGGCGAATCTACCTGTGGTCATGTATCAATACGCAATGAGTCCTTATGAAAATTCACAAAATTTAGCTTGGGCAGCTGCATTAGTTGTAACGGTAGCCATTTTAGGCGTTAACCTTATTGTAAGAGGTGTATTTAATAGAAAACCAAAAAAAATCAAGTAAGTAAGTTGGAGGAACAATGGATAAACTTGGAACTGAGTTGGCAATGAGAGTGAAAAATTTAAATTTTTACTACGGTGAGCGACAAGCGCTCTTTGATGTAAATGTTGAATTTAAAAAGCATCATGTGACGGCAATTATAGGCCATTCTGGAAGTGGAAAGTCAACACTACTGAGAGTTTTAAATAGAATTTATGAACTCTATCCAGAACAAAGTGCCAAAGGAGAAGTGAATTATAAGGGAGAGAATATTATTTCAAAACACTATCATGATGTTGAGAAGCTTAGAATGAAAGTGGGAATGGTATTTCAAAAGCCTACACCTTTCCCCATGTCGATTTACAATAATATAGCCTTTGCACTCAAAAACAATGAACGGTTGAGCGGGCAAAAAATGAAAGAGCGTGTAAAAAAAGCTTTAAAGCAATCGGCACTTTGGGATGAGGTTAAGGATACGCTGAAAAAGGGTGGAAGTGAGCTTTCGGGAGGTCAACAACAACGGCTTTGTATGGCACGAACGTTGGCGATGGAACCGGATATTTTACTTCTTGATGAACCAACATCTGCTTTAGATCCTGTTTCAACGCAACAAATTGAAGAGTTAATACTTCAACTTAAAGAGAAATATACCATTATTTTGGTAACTCACAATTTAAAACAGGCAGAAAGAGTGGCAGATACCGTCATTTTTATGAAGGATGGTCACATTAAAGAGATGAATGAAAAGAGGGAATTTTTTGATAATCCTCGATCTAAATCATTAAAAGCCTACTTGGCACATATATAATAAACATCAAAATTAAAGGAGGAACAAAGTGAAAAGAAAAGTGATTAAAGTAGTTGTAGTGGCGGTGGTAGTAATGTTGTCAGTCATGTTAGTGGGGTGTGGTGGCAAAAAACCACAAGCACAAAATTCAGGAATAACGGGAGCAGGTTCATCTTTTATCTATCCGCTTTTCTCTCAGTGGGCGACAGATTATAGCAAATCTAACGGTACACAAATTAATTATCAATCCATTGGATCGAGTGGTGGTATTGCCCAACTTCAATCGGGCACAGTACTTTTTGCATGTACAGACCAACCTCAAACTACAGATCAACTAACGAAAAATAACTGGATTCAATTCCCTGCTGCCATTGGTGGTATTGTACCGATTACCAATATTTCAGGAGTGACAGGAAACATAACACTTTCAGGAACAGTATTGGCAAACATCTATTTAGGAAGCATAAAATATTGGGATGATGCGGCAATAAAAGCTTTAAATCCAGGGGTGAATCTTCCACACTCACAAATTGTCGTGGTGAGAAGAGCGGATGGTTCGGGAACAACATTTAATTTCACAAGTTATTTATCTGCGGTAAGTTCTACATGGAAAAGTCAAGTTGGAGCTAATTCAACCGTACAATGGCCTGGAACAACTCTTGGAGCACAAGGAAGTTCGGGTGTTGCGAGTCAAGTAAAAACACTTCCAAACTCGATTGGATATGTAGAGTATTCATATGCAGTACAAAACAATCTTCAAATGTGTAATATGCAAAATAGTGCTGGAAAAGTTGTTTCACCTAATCTAACAAGCTTTGAAGCGGCTGCAGCCAATGCGAATTATAGTGCGGCCAATGGATTCAATACACTTCTAGTAAATATGCCTGGCGCAGGAAGTTGGCCAATAATGGCAACAACGTTTGCTGTAATTCCTAAATCTGTATTATCCACCTCAAATGGAAATGCGTTAAAAACATTTTTCGGATGGGCTTTCTCAGATGGACAAAAAACAGCAGAAAATCTATCGTACGTTCCACTGCCTGCGAGCTTAGTGAAAAGTATTCAAGCACAGTTCTAATGTTTCAGCTGTGAGTAATCAATAAAAAAAGGGTATTGCAATAGCGTTGGCTATGTGCGATACCCTTTTATTTAATGAATTTATTTCTTATTTTTAGCTCTTTAACCTATAGTATTGACTTACTATTTTTCTAAAAGGTAACGAATTCGACTTCGTATCATACTGATGGCTACGTGGTTATCTCCACCCCTAGGAACAATGATATCGGCATACTGTTTTGTAGGTTCGATAAATTCTAAATGCATGGGACGAACCGTTTTAAAATATTGAGCTTTGATACTCTCTAAACTGCGGCCACGGTCTGTCATATCACGTTCAATTCTTCGCATAAGACGAATATCGGGAGCAGCATCTACAAAAATTTTCATGTCAAGCAGATCTCTAATCATAGGATTAGAAAACACAAGAATCCCTTCTACAATAACAATTTTTCTTGGGGTTATGGTAACTGTTTCTGAAGTTCTAAGGTGAG